>Ga0209367_1006218_pt1 | contig 16556 bp, 11 predicted proteins | sample WorMetLIZISLAND2_FD_187412 | JGI IMG/M metagenome (GOLD analysis project Ga0209367, IMG submission 187412) | Marine gutless worms symbiont microbial communities from Max Planck institute for Marine Microbiology, Germany - Olavius geniculatus... ... | reverse complement strand
TGCCTGGAAGACTCTAGTTTCAGGAACCGTAAAGCTTTTCCATAAATTCGAAAGGGGTCACCCCGAACGAGGGCGCTAAATGAGAGGGGGTGGGCAAAATTTGCGATTTTTGGCCAATAAGTCGCTGTATCTCAGTAACGGTGCGAGATAGGGCCTATGTTACTATTAATCACTAATAGGAAGTCGTACACGGGCTCTCGATTGGTGCCGAATTTAATGACTTTGAATGACCTTGAACGCCAAAATAGTGGGTTTTATAGAATTTTTTGGCGATTTCGGGCTACGACACAAGTCTATATCATACACAAGGTGGCGCCACGGAACTATCGTTACCGGTATGCGATTCAGATAGAGAATTTGGTATTTGTATATTAACTTAATGTGAACACCCCAATTTTCAGCTAAACTACTGAACCGAAACTGCTATATGCTTTCGCGCGTCTCGTGAGCATTGGCTAAAATTTCTTATATTATGAAAAGGTTTTATTACACCAAGATAGCTCGCAAATATAAGACAGTTTGTACACTGTAGCGTTTGAGCCCACTGCTTTTCTGTTGAGCTAATAATACAAGTTTGCAGTTTGTCAAATCTGCGCAGTTAGCAAGCACTTTGATTGATTGATTAATTGATTGATTTAATGGCCGATTAAATGACAGAACCAGCTTTTGTTCGCCTAGTAGAGACTCAAGCGCCAATAAGCTTAGCCTATATTATACGTCAAAGTTGTCACTACTGAACGGCAGTGATTTTTGACTTTTATTACAGGTCGATTTACAAATTAATGTTTTCATCGCATCTTATGATGTCGGTGTGGACGATGACAAATACACTGTGGGGTATAAAAACACACCAATTTTTTGGCTATAACTTAAAGAAGAGTTATCCAATTTTAATAATTTTTGATACACGTATTTAGGACACAACTGGCCATCAAATGGCCGTTTAGTTTTCGACCTCACCCAACATCTGCTTCTGCACTACCTGAGAAAATCAGAACAGACAATATGCATTAAAATCAACAAAAAAACTTGATAAAATTTTATCATTCCGGATATGTGACCACCGACAGTTAATCAATTACAAGGTTTGACTGTTGTGCAACAGCACGTCTATTAAATAGGCATAACATTTAGGAATATTGATGAATTTAAGAAGTGACTGGTGAAGTCTGGATTAGTCTGGAGCAGAACGTTATCGATTCTGCTATCAATGAATGGAGAAAGTGTCTCCGAGCCGAGCCCATGTTCGTGGGCCAACATTTCAAACATGTTTGTGGGCAGTTAAAAATGGACAATTAGATAAACTATTAGTTAAAATGGTGAAATTATAAACACAATGCGTGTTTTTTGTGTTGCTTTGATTAAGCAGTAATATCAAAGTGGTTAAAATGCAATATTTTGTTCTTTTTCTTTTCCCAGGTAGTGCATAAACAGACAACGGTTAAAGTGGGAAATTAAACAGTCATTTGATGGCAAGTTGTATCGGAAATATTCGTACCAAAACTTATTAAAATTGGGTTACTTTTTTTCAAGTTATGATAAAAAAAATTTTGGTGTGTTTTTATATGCCTCACAGTATATATTTAAATTAATGTCGCCCACACTGCTTTGATCGTGTTTCGTAGGTTGGGAAGACGAGTCAACGCTGTGTGTAAGTCGGTCTAACAACTGTCTGAATCACAGATGTCTTAACGGAGCCACGTGTGTTGATGACGTTCAAACGTACTCCTGTGTTTGTCCCCCAGGATATGCTGGTACGTAAAATATTGTTATTGTCATCCTTAGCATGGTCTTTTTAGTCCATCGGAGTTTTTGTTAATTGTAAATATAGTGGCTATTACAGTCTGTTTAAGTTAGAGGCTATAGCTATTCATGGGAAACTCACTTCATAGATACGAAGCGTCATTTGCCTAATGCTCACGGGACGCGCGAAAGCCTATAGCAGTTCCCGTTCGCAAACTGTCAGTCTATCTCCAGCCACGGTGCCTCCCGACACAGGTGAGGGAGACTTACTTTAACCCCAGCCAGACAGGCTGGTAGTTTATTTACCTACCCCGGAGGGCTGGAAGGCTGAGTTGTTCTTGGTGTTGGTTATATACCGAGATGGTTTACCTGTCTGCAGACAGTCACCCATCCAAGTAGTAATCACTTGATAGCGACTCGACCGGCAGTCGAACCCACGACCTCATGATCGCAAGTACAACGTCCTGGCCCTACTCTATCAAGGTACAATGCATCTTTTAATTACAAGTTGCTTGATTTTTTTATAATAAATTTATTATAAATTTATTTTATTTTATTTAAAATTTTTTGCAGGCGACAGTTGCGCGACGGTCGTCGACCGAGACGTCGGCGGATGTGACAGCAATCCGTGTGAAAACAACGGAACGTGCGAGGATCGAGTGGATGGATTTGTTTGCCATTGTCCGCCTGGGTTTACAGGTAGATGTCGCCACTGTCGTTTTCTTTGACTGAAACTTGAGTACGGCTGTACACTGTGTCTCAAAAACGTCCCACTTTGTCATCTTTCATATCTTTGCCAAATATTAATTGATTTTTAAAATTCTTTCACTGGCATGGCATGAATTGTTTAATTTGTTTTAATTAAATAGACAATGTTGTCAATAGTAACAAAATTTTTAATGCACAAGCCAGTCTTGCAAAACAAGGTTGCCCTAATAAGTTGCTTTAATAACTTTTGATAAAGGCGTTCAAATAACGTTGTAAAAGTTCTATGCTGATTTGAAGACAGACATATGATCTGTAGAAAATTTGTGCACGTCAGGTAAATTATTTTTTTCATTGTGGTTTCATTGTTTGTATAGAGATTATATTGATTTTCAGGCAAAGTGTGTAGTGGTATCGGTCAGCCTATAAACCCTCGCCGCAGCGAAGTTATTTTATCAAGTTCTTCAGATAGCAAGGTAAGACACAGCAGCCCTATTAGTTCAGCAATGTTTTAGTAAATTTTTAAAGTAAAAAGTATTACTAGTTACTACTGCATGCTATTGCTGTACATTTTTTGTACAATGCATAAAAAAATAACATAGTTAGTGTGTTGAGCAAGGTGAGAAAATACCAAAATGCACACAGCTGTCTGCATTGCCTGCATATTCCTAATTTATACTAAATTATTTTTATGTCTTAATGTGATTAAAATCTGTAAAAGAAATTAAAATCCGAGCTAACCGTTTTTGTTTTTCGTTCTGTAAAAATTGTTTGTATAACTTTACTAATTTTGTCATTATTTGGCCGCAAAAAAATTAATTTTTTTTTCGTTTAAAATATCGCCATGAAGTAAAGGCTAAAATGTATTTGTAGCTCTTATCGCAAAGTTACGGAAAATTACCTGCCATATGTGATCATACAGTGTTACCTGCCACCTTACACAGGTGAACTCGACCTACACTAACGCCAGCCAGTCAGGCTGGTATTTGATTTGCCTACCCCAAACGGATGAAAAGCTGAGTTGCTCTTGGTGTTGGTTATATACCGAGATGGTTTACCTGTCCGCAGGCAGTCATCCATCCAAGTAGTAACCACTCGATAGCGACTCGACCGCGAGTCGAACCCACGACCTTATGATTGCAAGTCCAGCGTTTTAACTGCTACAACACCGTGTAAGTTTATAACAAGGTTTTAATAAGGCGACCCTCTAGTGTGTACTGTAATGTGTAATGTTGTAGGACAATTCATCTCCAGCTTGGTTGTACGTTCTGATCTGCGCTATCTGCATAGTTCTGATCGGAATATTGGTTCTGATAGCTTTTCTCTACGCTCGAAGACGGTAATTTTCTATTTTATTATTTCTCCATTTTGTGACGTAAACCTATGATGTGGTTAGGCTACTTAAGATGTGAGCCCATTGCAGTGCAAGCTTATAAGACGATAGTTAAATTATTATTGTCAGTATAAAAAACTAACAATTTTTATTATTGAAAAAAGTCTGCCGGAATCATATTTTCTAACGTGAAAATTTATGAACTGGGACTAGATTTACAATATTTAAAAAAAATTTTCTATGCATTTTTTGAGTTTATTCCTGAATGCATTTTTAACTGCTATTTTTTGTAGTTTATTCATAAAAAACCGTGTAAAGTTGAAAAGTTTACTGTCATTCACCGAGGCATTGCAAACAGCGTGTTAACAATATGACATTAGCGAAATGAAAACTGGGGCGTGTTTTGAAATGTAAAGGTCGAAGGGATATATGTATCACAGATAGTTTTACGCTAAACCTGGCAAACTTATTTTTTCTTATGATTAATTATTCTTTTCATCATTTTTTCGTAGTGACCATTTATGCGGCAGCCAAATGGGCCAGCAGGCGGAAGGCCTGTATGAATACATATACGACCCGGGGAACAGTCTTGTAAACTGCCTGTTCTATTATACACTTACGCCGTATTTATCTTATGCAGCAAAGCGGCAAGTGTATCGGAACATCACTCGCAGACGACATCTCTTGCGAGGTTGTCCGCATCGTCTTCATCACAGACGACCTCACCAGAAGCAGCAGCAGCAGCAGCAGCGACCAGTTACCGCGTAGTCACCGACAGCGTCGACCTACAAGCCAGTAGTAGCAGCGTGCAAGAGAAAATCGCGGCGATCAACGGCGGCTGCTGGGCTGACAAGCACGGCAGTGGGGATTGCAAGAATCCCGGCAACGCTTACGACGAAGTCAGATTCATGCAGGTAGAATTAATGCTTTCCTTCAGCGTGCATTTTATTTGTCATTTGTAAAAGCGTCCAGATGGTCTGACTAGAGTCAGCCGTGACAAGGTGAAAAACTTTTTATTTGGGATATCACAGTTGCCAGTACGTTGGCTGCATCATATGCAGATATTGCTGCCACAGGCGCGGGACTGGTGGCTGACCAGGCAGCTGACAGAAAGGCTGATAAGTATGCTGACTTCACGGCGTCCTACGTCTTCGAGCCTATTGCGGTGGAAAACCTGGGGCCCCTGAATGCTTCAGCGCTAGAGTTCATCAGTAATCTGGGTCAGAGAATTAGTAACCTTTCTGGCGACGACAGAGAGACCCAGTTTTTATTCCAGCATATCTCTGTGACGATCCAACTTTTTAACTCGGTGCTTATGCACGACTCGTTTTCCATGGATCCACCGAACCAATAGCCATTCCAGCTTTGTTTTTAACTTTGTTTTTAACCCACGGGAACCTTTAGTACCGGGGGTATTAAAAAGTTTTTAAAATAATGATAATAGTTTTTAATGCGTGTATTGTGCGAGTGTAACGAGACAGTGCACTGTAGACGGTGTTGAAACGTATCTATTTCATGACTGTGATCGACGGCGTGTTTTGCCCGGGAATAAGTGCTGCTGTAAACAGACCCGAGCCACGTTTCAATTGTCACCCGTGACTGGAGTGAGACCATGGGCAGTTATAACACCCCAGACACTGCAGTGACAGATAGGCGACAGAAGTAGGTGATTAAATAAGTGTGGGTTTTCTGGGGAGTTGTTCAAAGTTTAAAATTGCAGTTGTTACACAGTTTAGCTACTGCCAGTTTTTAAAATAAAATCCATACCCCTTTGCATTTGATTGCTTTTACAATATCTTGCCGCCTGATAAATCATTCGACTAGGCCTATTATCTTCCTGAAAGCCAACAGCTTGTGTTGCTATCTCAGTGTAAGTATGTATGAAGTGTTTGAAAAGTCTGATATTAACTGTCATTTAATGACTTATGATCTGTTTAGTCTCCGTTTATTCGATTATTTTTTTCTCCTATTAAGTTTTTAATTTTAATCCGTACTGTTGTCTGTGCACTTCCGTGTTGCACTTAGTAAGAAAATTATCGTTATCAATCATTATTGTTTAGATCCCAGGTCAGAACGTGACCGTGTCACAAGGAGTGCTACCGCTACCAGCATCAGGAGCTACAAACGATATTTACTACACGATCGACGATCTGCCGCCAGCCTACGACTCTCCCAACTGATAGTTTTTCGCAGTGGCGACGTAGTAAAGGGGGATGGACAGGGGCAAATAACCACCCTAATTTTTTTGGCTGCCGAAAAATTGCCAGATACATGTAATCTTCATTACATTACGTGTAATGTAACGAAAGATTTTCGTTCAATAATGTATAACTTGGGACTGAAAATTTTAATTTTTGAGAAATTTAAAGGAAAAATTGTAATTTTGAGCACCCGGAATTTTTTTTCTGTCGGAATTTGCAACTGAACTCGTAAACGTACTTATGCACTGCAGTTTATTTCATTTTACGACTATTGCCGATTACGAACTTTAAAATCTGTATTCGTTTTTAAATATTTTGTACGGTTATATTTGTACGGTTATTGTTATTGTTAAGTTTGATTTGATAGGTCTAAACAATTCACAATTTTTGTCATTTCGTCGATTCAAAACATAAATGCGCGTACAGAGCGACGTATCTTAATGGGGGTGTTTACACAATGAACGTTTGCTGGATCGTGTAAACACCCTATAACTGATACGGTTTAGGTTTTGACGAACTGATCAGTGGACAAGCAGAGCAAACCCATTGGTCATTGGTTGATGCATACGTGAGCATATTCACGTAGGCCACTGACGCCGTTAGACTGCGCTTACTGTACTGCATTATTGTTTGCTTTAGTTTAATTCAGTTCATTTACGTCGCTCTGTACGCGTCTTTAGATTAGTAGTGATTTTAGCGTTACAATTTTCGCGTTAAGACAATATTATTGTGATTCTGTTTTTGGTTCGCTTGGGACCAGTGTTTCGAAAATGCATTGCATCGGTCGTCGAATTATTGACACTAAATTATAGCTTGCTTACCTTACGCCAAGTTATTTCTTTCTTAATATTACCAACATCAGATAACTTTACTGATGATGCAGATACACAGCGAAAAGTTCATAATCTTTTTGTTAGAACTAACATACTTTGACGTCAATTTTACAAATGTTCTATGGCTGTGAAATGTGTTTTGTTTAAAAACTTATTGCATAGCTCGATGTTTGCTGGACGTTTGCTGGACGTTTGCTCGATGTCTGCTCGATGTTTGCTCGATCGTGTAAACGGGGTATTAATCTATTAACGTAATGTTCATAGCGGCGTATTGAGTGACACTTGCATTTTCGCATACAGCAGTTTACCTGCACATCATTTCAATAGCGCCGCACGGAGCCATAGGCTTACTCTTTGACGTTTGCAATAAGGTATTATTTAATTACAAGTTATAACGTAAACAAAACGTTCGTGAAGGATGTGTAAAATGGGTTCAATGAAATTCGTTCACCACTTTTGTTGGCCTATGGGCACATCTTCTCTTTACGCGGGCATATTATACGGATTGGTGTTAGTTGTGGTGGTCGAAGGCCAACCGACAACTGGCGAACATGCGGATGATGACTTCAACTTAGTGAGGGACAGAATATTGAGACTGGAAGAAGAACTGGCAAAAGTGAAGGCGACGCTACACGGTAAGAGTCATTCGCTATCGCTGCAGTAGCAACATTTCGCAATACGGCGTAGATACGAGGGTTAATCAATGAGTAATGAGAATCAATGTATTACACTTAATTTTTTCACAATTTATATATCAGTAAAAAGAACATTTTCCATCAACACATATGAGTTTGTTGCAAATGTGACGTTATTGTACTTTATGACGTCATAAACTGTTAAATAGAAACGATTCACAGCATCAGTGCAAACAACATTGAATCATGCATAGCGGACAACACAAAAATAAAATTTCAGATATAGAAACTGACGATAGTTACTGGGGGTTTGGTCGTTACTGTATGCATGGTGATCTTATTGTATGAAACCTGACAGTTTGTTGGGCAATCACGGATTTGGGGTCTAAACTGCAGTATTGGATTTACAGCGAGCACATCATCATTATGCACGCAGCAACATAATACAGTAACAACGTCAACAACAACAACAACAACAACACATGATTGTAATAAAGGCTAACAGAAAAAATTGCAAAAACGTTAAAATTTGTGAAATATGTTTACTGATTCTCAAACTTTCCGAACATGGCCAGTGAAAATTTGGTAATCCTGTACGTTGCACCGTTTTGATAGATCAGCAGAGTGTGACGAACAGACAGAAAGAGGCAAACGGACAGACACCTTTGCGATAACTAAGACAAGACATCTGCATAGCATGCTGCTATATGCTGGCGTCCTACGAAAATCGATTTTAATAAAATTATGACAAGAACTTGGCTTTTAACCCACGATGCATAAAAATTACCTCGAATTTTTAAAACTGATGCATCTATTTTAACACGACTCGAAATAAAAAGCTTAGGCCTAGCTGTGGATTATGACTTTAACGACTAATCACAGGCCATTGTGTTCGCAATAATTTTTATTGCTCTATAAGTTGGATATTTCTGAAATTCTTTGAGGCGTAGTATAGAACACGGTTTTTCTATGACGGTTGTTTACTTTGTCGGGCTATTCTGTACTTTTTTAACCAGGCTGTGGCGGCCGCCGCCAGTAGACCGTAACACTTATAGATAGAAGAAGTAAAGCTGACAATAGCCTACACGTACTGCGAGACCTGCATACTGTTAGTTGAAAGATGAGCATGGGCAATATGCGACGAGCCGCAAGTGAACGGTTACTGGGACGTTAGCTATAGGAAAAGTGCTGCATAAAGCGCTACATAAAAATTGCGCTACATTGAACAACGTCGTCATTGCCGGGCGAAATCAATGCAGCTGGTTGGTAACTCATCATCATCATGATAGTCTTTAACTCTTTATTAAAGCAATCAACAGACATACCGCTGTTAAACACAATGCATAACATATTGACATGCTACGACCGTAAAAACAACTAAAACAGTCTTTGTACAATACACTTATCTTTTTTTGCTTCTTGTATTACATTCAGTATTAGATAATAAATATCTATATATACTGCACTGTTGAAGTGAATAAGCGAGTACGCAGTGCGTCCTTATACCACTCCAGACAGTGCGGTATCGTACTTAAACCACGCTCAGATCACATAGACTACACCGTCGATTGGTTTATGACGAACAAGTGCAACCTAAAGTTGTGAAAACAGCAGGCCTACGAACACGAGCTGAGTGGCTTAACTGCAGTTCTTTTTTTGTCACTTTTGTGTTGTAGTTTTCTCGTAGGTTACACCGGGCACTGCGAACGGACCGATGCAGTCTTTATGCCTCGATGTGCAATGTGCATGGATTCATGCCCGTCGGGTTATGTTGGGATGCTGGTTTTCTGCGCAGTTTTCTTTCAATGTGTCAGTAGCCTGATACGTGTGGCTAATTTTTACGCAGAAAGCAGAATGCTTCGCGCGTCTTTGCCATCGTCTGGGCGTCTGTCTGTCTGTCCGTCTGTCTGTCACACTCGTGATCTGTATCAAAACGGTGCAAGCTAGGATCACGAAATCTTCACTGTGGGCTGCCCCAAGGTCTCTAGTTTATCGTGACAAAATTTCGTGCCACTGGGTGCAGGGGCTCCCCTCGAACGAGGGCGTCAAAGAGAGGTACCCCCTAAAAAAGACGTCATTTTGCCGTTATTAACTCGAATAATGTGAAAACGGTTGCAGATAGGTACATATATGCTGCTTATCATAACAAGCATTGACATAGTGAATGATATAGACTTGCGCAGCCCGAAATCTTTGAAGTGTTTGACGCCCGCCTGCGTCGGGCTCCATGAACCTAGGGGATCGGGACTTAGACTGCTGAAATCTACGTTCAAGGTCATTCCAGGTCATAGTCCTGTATAAACGTAGAGGCGTTAGCTTACAGGCACGTTTTGTCATGCATTTTAAGTGTCACACATGAACTAATTAGGCCGCGGTTACTTGTGTTACTTGTGTTGCAAAATGTGTTTCGTCACGTGTCTCACGTTTTTGTAACATTCTGTATGACCGTCATTGTTTTTGTGTCGAATATATTTCAAAAAGTTATGACTTGTTTTTAATGATATATTCGAAAAAGAATGCCTGTTAACCCCTAATAATTGTTAAAGAAGATTTGACACTCACAGAAAAACCACAATAGGATAAGAATTAACGCACGTGATTAAAGAAGGAAATCCGGACTTTTTTTCGTGCAGCTAGGTCGTGCTAGGATTATTTGCCAGGCTTGTTGCATTTACAGGATACGAGTACAGACTTTATTTTTAAGATGATGTTAGTTCATGTTGCGTTCGGCCATCAGTCATCAACTTTCCGTGCCGCGTCACCGTCTCAGCATACGGCCGTCGTGACGTCGTCACATTTATAGACAGTCGCTGGAGACATTCTTGTTCTTGCAGTATTTATTTGTTTATTTATTTATTTTATTACTGTGTCCAGCGCATTAGAGACGTTTTAAGAGAATGCGCTATGTAAAATCGCTTTTGACATTTGACATTTAGTTGAACACTCATATCGGTGTCTGGTCACACCAGACCAGGTACCGTTCGACGAAAAACCCACATAAAGGGTTTGACTGTATTTTAGGCCTACAGAGTGCGTACTTCTTACGTGAATAGTCATATCAGTCAACTCCTTGTATTCCGGAAATCAACGAAGAAATTGTTTTCTCTCAGTGGGATAGGCTGCAATGGTTATAGGCATAAATGCGTTATTGCGCCGTCATGGTTTACACTGCAATTTCACGCGTAGTTAACTCGCAACTGTCGCGATATAGAAATAATGTTTTTGACTTTTTTATCTATTATTTTGGTTACTTGCACTGTCTGCTGTGGCAAAATTCTAAGAACATTTTTACAAAAAGCATAAAATTTATCTAACTGTCCTGGGTATGAAAAATTTACGAATTTTTCGTATGGTTGTCTGAAAAAAATGCAAAAGATACGCGTAGTTGCCACAAAATGACATAAGTCAGTTATTTTGAAACATTTTACGTAAATTATTTATTTTAATTAATGAAAAAACAATAATAATAGAAGTGTATTAAACAGTCTGTTTACTTGCATCAAAATATCAAAGTACAAAAATTCAGATTGGTGTTGTATGTGGTACAGTATTAAAGACGTCATCTCGCCATGTTTTACACCAAGTTCATCATCACAAGCGTTCTGGCTGTCGTTTTGTTACTGGTCGGTTGTGTTTATTTTTGTTTTTCTATTTTGCTATAAAAAGCTGTTAAATTCTCGTACATTTTTTTTGCGGCAGAATAAGCGTATTAATCGTGTTATCGTGTAATTGCACTGTCTGTTCTAACCGTTAACATTTGTGCTTCAATAAGATATAATTGTTATCTGATATATCTGCAAACTGCGACAGTAAATTGCTAAAATGTTTTTTCGACAACAGTACTCTAATACCGCTGAGAATCGTGGTATTCTTTTCGGTAAAGTTATGATATTTTTGACTTAAAAGAAAAAAGATTCGGACGTTAAAACTTTAGCCAAAATAAATTGCAAATGTTTATTTATGATTCATTAAAAAGCAGCATCAGTTAGCGATTCCGCGTTTTATCGAATAACTTCGGTCGTTGTTGTATCACAGCTGGCCGATGTCAGTCAAGTGGACGCCAGTGCAACGCTTAAGCTGTTGATGCGCTCCTTCGTGAATCCTGGTTCCAATGCTGACAACGGCAACAATTGCGACATATATTCAGATTGTGATCACATCTTCCGATTTTCGCTGTACCACGGTGACAGGTGCACATTAGGCATACTGGTCAATGTAGATTTTACCAATCTGAGCCTTGACGCCATACCTTTTAAAAATTTTCCATAATTTGGGTAGCCCTTTAAAACGCATCGTTATTTTATTGCACTTTGTACACTGATTTCCCAGGTGGCAGCACCGATGCTGTCGCGCGTCACGTAAACTTAGCTCGAATTACTTGCATAAAAATGTACGCAAACGTTAATTTTGTATGACACAATCTAACGTTTTTTCACATTGTTTGATAACATAAATCCTAATAGAAGTCAATCTACCTAAATTTTATATACACTTTTTTGTTTCTAAATGCTTATACATAATAGTATATTAACTTATTTAACTGTTTTAGTAGCGGTATGGAAACAGCCGTTTGATTAGCGAGTGTGTAAATATGCCAGTCGATAACCTTCAGTTCATGTGCTTGCAGTAACGTACGCTACTGGAGGTATAAGACGAGAGATTTCAAAGACAAGGATGACGTAGAGTTTGATGACAATATGAAAGGAGTGCGGAACCCAATCGTTACGTCATTTCCCGTATGGCCGGTATGCAAACAATTCTGCGTATCTCTGTTTTTTCTTACCGCCGTTCACGCTTACTGTTTGAACAGATGACAGCTCTCGTATTACGCAAACTTCGACAATCATTAACTTTCAGTCTCATATTGTATGATTTTAGCCAAAAAATAGAGGCCAAAAACATGCAAAATTTGGCGCAATTTTGGACGACTTCAGCGTTTGACGGCGAATATCTCCGAAACTATAATCATTTATCTCAAGTTGTTTTATAATTTTGCATGCCAAAAATTATCAACATCGATTAATGTTTTACAAAGTTATTCCAAACATAAAAGTGGCACAGTTTTTTGAGACGCGGTGTATTAGATCCTCGCATTATAAATTTATGTGTCTCTAACAGTAAAAGACAAAAAGACTGAATTGCGTGACATCGTTGACATTTTCAAAAACTGTATACATTTGCCTAACTCTTTATCCGTAAGCTTTGTAGCACAGTAGGACGTTTAATTGCATAGTTGTAAAAAAACCTTTTAAAAAGTTAAAAAGTTTGTGAATGCGTTTTTAAAAATAATTTAAAAAGCGTTTGTGAAAGTGATAAAAACGTTATTCAGTTTTACTTGTTTTGACGTATCGCCATTCATTAAAAAATTACTGCTTGACACTAATAGGCTGTTATGGTGCCGTTTTCAGTATTTTTTTGAATTGGGGTAAACAGTATAAGTTTATACTTATTGTCATATACGTAACTAGAAATTGATTCAAAATTCAAGCAAATCTAAATATAAAATGTTCTATTATTTCATTAAAAACACTTAAATTTTTATAATAAATATTTTATATTGACCTTATTTTTACACTGACCTATTTGCAATTTTAGAAATAAATGTAAAAAACGTTTGTAAACGTGAATTTCAACAATGTTTGATTGTGTCGAACAAAACGCTGAAATGGTATTTACTATAATTCGTGACGGAAGTTTGCGGTTGTTGCGTTTGAAGTCTGTCGGTGTAACGTTTGCGGTGTCTGTGACGGACAAAGATGTTGTCAATGATGATGACGTCGATAACTTGGTCCATCTGCTGAAACTGACTCCTGATCTAAACAGTGACGTAGCCAATTGGACCACCGTTGTCATGGAGGGAATGCGCCGGAGACTTAAAACTAGGTGAACAATTGTAATGAATCTTTTTAAATAGTAGGCTTATTCGTTCATCGTATTTTTTTCAAAAGCTTACATTTTGTGCTGATTTTATACTTTTCGTTTCAAACCTATTCTGACAGCAAAGTTGCTGCCGCAGCAATCATCCACGTGCGCCGTATTACTTATATCGTATTTTAACGTTTATTGTAGCGTTCGATATAGCAGCGTCACTGTAGCGTGTATGGGACTGTAGTCACTATGGGAAATCGCTTTCTTTCAACAACCGAAAGTCGGACGCTAGGCTTTGGACATAAGCGGTACGGTCGGTCTACCCTAGCAACAGCTGGGCTTCTTGTTTCACTTGATACTACAGGCCAGTTTTCAATTCCCACGGATGACTGATTAATCGAGATCGCCGCAGGCTCGAAATGCGATTGCAAAAGCCACTCGTACAACTCTGTCATTATTATGCGGACGCCATAATATGCCGCATTTTGCGGGTTGCCATCTGTCCGTGTCTGTTTTTACGCGCAAAAGCAGAAATCTTCACTGTGGGCTGCCCCAAGGTCTCTAGTTTATCGTGACAAAATTTCGTGCCACTGGGTGCAGGGGCTCCCCTCGAACGAGGGCGTCAAAGAGAGGTACCTTTAAAAAGACGTCATTTTGCCGTTATTGGCTCGAATAATGTGAAAACGGTTGCAGATAGGTACATACATGCTGCTTATCATAACAAGCACTGATGACAGGCTTTTTGGATTTAACAACATCGATGACCTTAAACGACCTTGAATCCCTCAAAAAGAGGTTTTTAGTGAATTTTTCGCAATTTCTGGATGCAGCGCACATTTCAACACTGAATTGCGACGAAATGGCTGAAGATATACCAAGACAACCTGCACATGAAATTTTCAGCATTCAACGTAGATTTTAGCAGTTCAAGTCCCGACACCCTAGGTTCAAGGAGGCCGGCGCTACTTCCCCCTAAAAAGTGGTTATTTTTACCCCAATTATCTCGTGTAGCGTGAACACGATTGCAGATGGGCACAGACATGTTGCTTATCATAACAAGCACTGGTGACAGGCTTTTTAAATTTATCAACATCGATGACCTGGAATGACCTTGAACGTAGATTTCAGCAGTCTAAGTCCCGATCCCGATGGAGCCCGACGCAGGCGGGCGTTAAACACTTCAAAGATTTCGGGCTGCGCAAGTCTATATCATTCACAAGGTGGCGCCACGGTACTGGCGTTGGTGGCGTGGCGTAGTTGGTAACGCGTTTCGACTGAAACGAAGTTAATCTACGCCGGCCCCAATTAGTACTGCGATAGTTGACTACTGAACCGGAACTGCTATAGGCTTTCGCGCGTCTCGTGAGCATTAGCTCAAATTTCTTGTTTCGTCTTAGTCGTCGGACAGCTTGGGTAGTTTCTATTGTTCCTTGGTGGCGGACCCGGTACACACTGGGTGGTAGGACAGTTGTGAAAAGCATCGACGACGTGGGTGCTTTTAGTCCATATGGGTGCTAATACTAAGTAACGAAAAAAAACTCAAACTCTAGAAATATCTGATGTTGTGAAAACAGCTTTACCAGAGCAACTTAAACTACCAACTATTTTCGTCAGCTGAATTTAATTTCGATTGATGTGTACATTTACTACGAAAGACCCGGCGCCTTGGAATGACCCAAGGTGTCCATCCCCAGGCAATCGTTCCTTCCTTACGAAGCTTTTAACTCGAAAACAAAAAAGCGTACGAAAAAATAAAATCGGTACGGAGTAACCGGCGTGCAATTTTTGAGAGTTAGGGTCAGCGTTGCGCAGGTGTTAGCACGGACAGCTGCACAATATGTCGGTACTAAACCGACATACCTTTTTACTTTCACGGCGGGTATCGTACTGTTGGGTGCAGACTGACGTTCAGATACAAGTTGTACTGCGACTCCAACTACTACTCGTCTGACTGCTCGGTCTACTGTGTCGCTAGTGATACGGACGCTGGTGGACATTACACCTGTGATCTAGTCACGGGCAACATCACCTGTCGTCCAGGTACGCTGCCAGCATTTTGAGGCAAATTGCGATTCAGTTTATTTTTACGCGTTTCTCCATAGTCAGTCGGCCTGTCACATTCGTGCTGCACCCTGCTTTAAACAATTTTAGAATTTAGATGCCATTTGATAGGTACACTTGTAGGTGCGTCCAATGTCGCCGTGTTAAATCGGAATCCCTAATTCAAAAGAAAAAATGAGGTAAAGTAATGTCAGTCTTATACTGCCACTTGAAAATTCAAACGAGGGGATTCCGTTTGTTGTCAAATTACTTTGTCTTTGTTAATTTTAATACATTAACTTTCGACATTACGCTGATAGTGATAACAATGACAAAGATGAATACTTTGACTTATACTTATACTGAAAACTTGTGATTTTTGTAGGTTGGGAAGACGAATCAACGCGTTGTGTAACATTGTCTAACGACTGTCTGAATCATACTTGTCTTAACGGAGCCATATGTGTCGATGGCGTTCAAACATACACTTGCCTTTGTTCGCCTGGGTTTACAGGTAACGTTCTTATGTCGTCTTCATCGTAATTAATAATCTGTGTAAAATAATAAAACGTGTGAGGATCAGTATGGCCTAAATGAATTTGCCAGCCACTGTCCTGCCCACCGGGCTCTCCAAATAAACATCGTAATTGATTTTATCTTTCTCCTTATTATTCTGCTACCGATTCTCGCTTTTTTCGGATTATTTGCTAAATGTAGAAACAAGAATGTTAACGATTAGGCTACGCACATTTCCAACAGTGTCAGTGTCTAAAAATGCTATTCTGGCGTCAACAGAACTGATATAAACTTTAATTTACTTTCAGATGATTGCGGTTTGAATCCTTCTCTATTTCGTTTACCTCACCCGATGATCTAGACCTCTAAGCGATCTTTTTCAGTTCTTGTGTTCCGTTTACACCACAGGTGCTGGTTGCGAGACGGACACCAACGAGTGTGAGAGTAATCCGTGTGAGCACGGTGGAACTTGTGAAGATCAACTGAATGGGTTCATCTGCCGATGTCAGCCCGGATGGACAGGTCTAAATATCGTTATTGTCGTCAGCTCAATTATTGTCATAACACGGCCGGATGGACAGTAAACCTTCCGTCTTATGTTCGAATGAGTGTCGCGCGTAATAGTCTGTGTAAAAATAACGAAACACCTAATTTAACAGATTTACGTGCCACTGTTCTGTCC
>Ga0209367_1006217_pt1 | contig 16557 bp, 10 predicted proteins | sample WorMetLIZISLAND2_FD_187412 | JGI IMG/M metagenome (GOLD analysis project Ga0209367, IMG submission 187412) | Marine gutless worms symbiont microbial communities from Max Planck institute for Marine Microbiology, Germany - Olavius geniculatus... ... | reverse complement strand
AAATAAAATGAAATAAAATAAAATAAAATAAAATGAAATACGGTAGAGCTACAACAGATCTACATGCAAAATCTAATATGCATCACCAAACAAATATCGCAATACAAACAAACGTTTGTACAAGTGAAAGTGACACTGAGGCAAAGCAAAAATACAATTGGTGGCCCGGAGTTTTATGGGTAAAATCTTTTCCAGAGATAATAACTGGTAAATACAGTAATCCTTATTATAAACCATTTTATAAAATAGGTGCTCATCTGCCTCATGCAATAAAACAGACAAACGTCTCAAATCACAGCTGTAGCCCCAGCGGAAAGCTTTTTTGAAAAAAGCATCAAGTTTAGCTATTAAATCATTACTAAGAAATCCACCCCAGGCAGGCAAAGCATAGATAATACTAGAAATTTGGGGCAAAGCTTAACGTGAGTCTGCCCGGCGCCCTAAGTCCGATTGGGGAAAATTAGGGGGGAAAAGGGGGGAGAATTTTCCCGGCATCAAAGTCACGTGGCCCGAACTCAAATGCATTGGCATACGCCGAACGCGCTTCGTCGACTTAGGGTAGGTCAACATTAGCGCTTATAACTTGGTTCGTAGTGGACCGAATTTCACAAAAAAATTTTTTCAACGCAGAAAGGATCGCTCTCGTCAACGCCGTTTAGACTATGTCGTTATCTTCATCGGTTCCAGAGACATTTGCGCTCAAACTCGAAAGTTGTCGTAAATCGCACCGATTTTTGAACGTTTTTTGCCCTCCCAAATTTTAAGGGGGGCGGTGCCCCCAAATTTCGTACTTGCGTTAACACCCCAACCTAGAGCCACGTCAAGTGCCAAAGTTTCGTCGGGTTATACCCCCTAACTCCGAAGTTATAAGCGCTAATTTATTGCATTTTAAGCCAATTTTTGACCCCCCCTTTGAAAAAAGTTGTAAGGGGAGCCGCCGTCCCCAGTGGGGGGTGCGCTAGTAAGAGTTGGTCATTCTCTAGCGCGTGTAAAAATTTGGGGGCGCAGCACCCCTTAGGGGCCGAAATATGTTCTTCCGAAAAATGCGCTTTAGGTGGGTACGATTCAACATCGAGATCTCCAAGGTCACTTGACCAAACTTCACCGGACTTGTTTCGCCTAACGCAGGAGGAATCGCGGTAGATGGAATAAAAATCCGATTTTGAATATCTTTATCCGTTTCGGAGATATTCGCCGCCGAACTTCGAAGTCGTCCGAAATCGGGCCAAATTTTGCATGTTTTTCGCCCCCGAAATATTTTTGGGGTGGGCCCCCAAAATTTTGGACCGGCATTATAAAATTCGGCCTAGTATTGACCATCGTGCAAAATTTCAAGCCGGTCGGCCCACGCATCTCGGAGATCTCATGCTCGGAAAAAAACATCATGCGTAAAACATAAGTCCTTCCGAAAACTATCGTTTTCGGGCGGACTAACAAGACACGACAATAGCAGAAAAAAAACAACATTCAATTGCTTGGCAGGAAGACCTTGCGCTTTTAAACACTTCAACAAATAATAACGCTGAGAACAGACAGTTAAAATGTTTTAACATGTTCATCAAATTTTAAGTTACTACAAAATGTGACACCAAAAAGCTTAGCAGACACCACACGTTCAATTCCTGTCAAATATGATGTAAGAATGAGCGAGCAGATGGTCTACAAAAAACTATTTCTTTAGTTTTTAAAAGATTGATAATCATGTGGTTATCTTTAGCCCAGCAACGGAAGTGTTCAAACTCTACAGAAATGTCTATGTCCGTATTTTTTGGTACAAGGAATGTTGTGTCATCGGCAAACTTAAACAATATATTTATTACTGACAAAATTTTAAAATCACTAGCCATAACAATTTAGTGAATAATATGTACTCAGTGTGCTGTGACATTGTCAGCTGTCTCAAGTTGTAGTCACATGCAATGTAAAAAGTTGTACAATTCTTGCAAAAAAGATTGCGTAGCAGACTTTATCGAAAAAATTTAAATAGCTTATAGCTGGCTAACCAGAGGTATAGCTAAACAGAGGCCAGTAAATCCGTTGTACGTGCATCTTCGAACTACACTCGAGTAATGACTAACAGACTGTGAACAACAATCAAACTATAAACACTCGACAAAACCATGCACATTATTTATGCAAAATAATACACAAATAAACGCATTTTAAAGCAAAAATAATAAAAACTAAAAAAGTTTTGCATCAAATACTTGCATTAATTTTGTTTCCAATAACATACCTGTACTACGTTAAATCCGTTGCCTTCATCTTCATTCCATCTAAATGTGACAACCTATAAACAAAAACGTGTTTCATATTTTATGTTGAGAATGAACCAGTTGACTTAATTATTATTTCTGTGAGATATTTGACCATTAATGTAGAAAAGTGATTTATGACATGTTTACTGTTTAGTTAATGGCAGTGACATCAAAATTTTGATTATTCTGTGTTTACAACGGCGTTCTCTGTCACAGATAGCAAACTGCAACAGGCCAATGTTTCTTTGCTAACAATCAAAAGTTCCGTCTATACGACGGCACAGCAAAACACTATAGGCCTTCTCCAAGCTAAATTAATTAATGGTAATCATGCGTTTGGTCTCCTTGGCGTGCAATAGGCTATTAAAAATAGCACATTTAGACGCATTATGGGTCGCAAACGCAAACAATGTTTGAAACTGTTTAAACGTACATTCAAAATGTAAACCTACATCACGCAGCCTTTTCACTAAATCCGTTCTTGTGCTTTAAGCACGCATACCATGTGCTCGTCACTCGCTCGTGACGTGGAAAAATTATAGACAGTCAAAGTGTGACTTTGGCTAAACTAAAAGTGATGCTGACAACAGACGAACCTGTCCTTCGCAGATGTGAACCAACTGGACGGAGAAGCCGCTTTTCGTCAGCCATATTTGACACGCACTCTTCCTCCCTGCAAACAAACCGTGGACTCGATATGTAGGGCCTACAGTAATGATCGAGACTGATAATGCCATTATGAACTTTATTATCGCCGTTGCCTTTCATCGAACTCTTGAACCAAAAAATACCTATTTCGGCGTCGTCAACGTTTGCGATAAATTAGGTCAAGCATTCTTTACGCGAGAATCTGATATGCGTCATTTTCACGAACATGAACGTCAATGCATTATAGAGTCAAGGGACATGTCTTCATGAAAGTTTTGAGCCAAGGACATCAACGATTTTGTCCACTCCCACCACTTGGAAGTTGGACGAATGGCGACTTGGAATTACTGAGAACTGTCCCACTTTTAAATTAACGGCGCCAGAAAAGTCGTTTCAAAACAAAAGTGCACTAAAATCGTTTGACTATGACGATCTCCAGACCTCTATTTAGCTGGGAAAAGTGGAGGCCAAGCCCCGTTTCCGGACCCTACCCTCGTTGCCGCTATTCCACTCGCAACTTTCAGCTGTGCATGGTAGTACGTCGTAAAGCAAACGACGGTGTAGTCTACGCAACCTGGGCGTGGTTTAAGTACAATACCGCGCTGTCTGGAGTTGTATAAGTTCGTACTGTGTATTCTTTTACCCACTCCAGCAGTACGAAATATTGATGACAAAATGTATTAAGCGCATTAGAGATCTTTTTGAGTATGCGCTATATAAATTTACACTTTATTTACTTACTTACTTACTTACTTACTTACTTACTTACGGTATCTAGTACGTACCTAATGCGGCGGCCTTCAGCTGGCGCGACTCGCCGCGTTTGAGACTCTGTGAGTTCTTGAGTGCCGCTCTCTGTGAGCGCGCCTGTGCTGCGTCAGGACGTGTAGGCTCGTAACTCGGACCGCCGCGCACAGGTTGACTTTGCTGCTCTATGGAACTCGACCCGCCCATCGATATCAGTCACCGCACAGTTTTTCAACTGACGACAAGTTGTGACACATGTGACACATTAACCAGAGCTCACCATTGTTTCGTTTTAATCGAATCCAGTGTGCAGTGATAAAGGCCTAAACAACATTTTTTCAAGACTTCGTCTTAATTACTGAGACCAAAACAAATACTTTGTCTCAGAACTAATATTTCATGCAGTGTTAATAGCTTCAACCTATTAATATCATTCACTGACTAACATTTTTCTTCAAAAAGTAGGCCTGCACAACAGAACGTGACAAAGTGTGCAATACATGCTACTCGATGCCAGTTGATGCTAACCACACTAACATAATACGCCTCTGATTAGTTTGCGATATAGCGCTGTAGCCTAAAAATGTATTTTGATTGAATGAAAAATAGATTATTATTTGATTCTATAATAATCAAAGTGACGTCAAAATATTTAATAGTAATTGCTAGCAAAAAATCTTACAATTTTTCACCCAAAAAAACTTTTGTCAAAAACGATACCAAGACCAAGACGTTTTTCTCAAGACCAAAATCAATTCTTCATTTTGTGTTTTCGAGGTGCCTCAATACCAAGACCGGCAACACAGACTGTGACAGACATGTGAATTTCTATTATTTCTCAACTTTCTGCTTGAAATAAGCTGATCATCTACTATTTTTTGCGAGCGTATGCTAATTTTTCACGTCGCGCATAATAACTGATCAGTCTAACAATAAGACCCAAACTTTTGTTAATGCACTGCAATACTCGAAAAAACGTGTCACTAGCTTCTCACCTATTTACAATAAACATTGGTCGCAATCATTGACGGCAATAGCACGGTGTCAGAACGAGGCTCGCACCTGCTAAACAAACGGCGTTACCTAGCAACGAGCGCAGCACGTGCAGCAGCAGCTCCTAGCGGCGCCGCCAACGAAGCGTAGCGTAGCACTAGCACCGGCCTGATCGCAACAACCGAGTATCAAAAATCGATTAGCAAGAAACGCGATAATTAGCAACATGCGTGTACTTAGTGGAATGCCCAACGGCGTAACCATTAAGCAAATTATTTAGACAGTTATTGGTTTACAAGCTGTCTCTCGATTTCTGTTCCTATCAATATCATTACTGATCAGAGATGTTGACTTCGTTAAATCACCGTTTTAAACCTTTAAAAAAATTTTTTTACATGTAAATGCATTTTGTTCTTAGTAGCTGTGTTTAATTATTGCTAATTGGTATCTCAGTTTAACCCGATGATATGCATGATTTTGCCTGCATGTACACAGTATATGAACAATTAAGTTTAATCTCCCGCCCACCATTTTGACACAGTAAATTAGCATGGTTCATCACAGTGTAATTGTGCTGCCCCTGTTTTAGCTTACCGGTAACTGCTCACAAAAATGTTTTCAAGCCTACACACCAAATCTTTTTGCTAACGACGTTTCTTGCTATCTTGAAAGATGAATGGCACTTTTTCAAAACACGGCCATGCCCTCCCCATTTTAAGCTGTTTGTCGTCCATTATTAATACATGTGTCTAGTTTATAACTGATCGAACTTTCCAAATTTTAACGCAATCTTCTGAGTTAGTCAGTGCTCTTTTGGAGTTTTTGTCTTGGCTTGCCGTCGTTTAGCCTATGTTTGCTTTAACGTTTAATCTCTATTTTACTGTGTAGCTGTAAATATCGGTGCTAAACAAATACACAAATAAACATCACGTTCTCGATGCCTTCGACTGCTACGTACGCCCACGACATGTGGAAGATCGTTCTGATGACGCCATTGTCAGTGTTGCGTGTCGACCGCTGAAGCAATAGGCTTATCATGCGTGTCTGCGGTCCACGTCGGCGGTTTGCCGCTTTTACCGCCGCTGGCATTTGTACCAAACATCTGGCTACGTAATTGCTAGCCTGCTTCTACAGCACCGTTAGTGCAACCAAATAAACTGCCTCCAATAATATGACAAATAGCTCTAACCAGCACCAGTTGTTTATAGAAGCAACAATAATTTCATCAAGTCATCTATGTAGGTTTAGTTTCATCAGTGATTTTAATTTTTTTTAAATTTTGGCTTGCCGTTAGACCCTAAGTAAGCAAGGCTAACTAGCTGTTCGACTTCGCGCAATAGCGGTCACGTATACTTCGCCATATGAACCTTGAAGCAAAATCAGCAAAAACTCCATCGTAAAAGTAAGGGGGGGGTGTTTCAGCTCTTCAGATGCGGAGTAGTTCGTATAATTTATGAGCTAACATATCGTTTCACTTATAGCTAACTTTAAAGTTTTAAAAGCGCTTTTTGAGCTTTTGCGGCATAAAATGTCTAAAAATCAACGGTAGTGGGGGCTTTGTCAGAGACCCATTCGAAAAATTTACAACGTTTCCAAAATCATTTAGCTAAATTTTGGGAAATGGTGTTCAGAAAAAAAACGGGAAAGAGTAAGATGAGAAAAAAGAAACAATGGAGGAAAAAAGAAAAAGAGGAGAAAAACGGGAAAACTTGCTTCAAAAATTAAGAAAAATACACGCCATTGTCCTTGTCTATTTGTCAGCGCCTATGTCGCCGTTCGCATCTTGGCAAGACACTGACGTCACTTCCTGCAGGTCACGTGAATGCCAAAAATTGTCGCTGAAAGCGGTGGGAATATCGTCGCTAGTTTGAGCGCGAACCACTTCTGCTAAACTGTTAGCGATGACTTCAGACTCCACCTGAATAACACACGCCATGACACCTACCGGTATGCACGGTAAGCCAAATTAAGTGATACTGACGCTCAAACACTGTGTCTTAAATGGCACAATTTTAGTAGCGCAATAACTGTATTGAGTAACGTATTTCACTCTCATAGAACAAACTGAAAAATTGCAATGTTTGCATATATACGTTTGCGTCAAATTACTACTTAATTTCTTGCTCACTTAATTTTCATTGAAATATAGCTCTTAGATAGGTCAATGTGATATCTCTGTTTAAACGGTGAAACTGAACAGTCTGATGATTTGACTGAGATATTTTTATTAGCAGCTGCGACTGCTTGATTGTTTGACTGTCTATTTGTATTTCTGTTCTAGTTTCGTTTATTGGCATTGCACTTACATGATAAATCGCACGCTGTAAATATTCTGTTTATTAAATCACATTATCGTTTTATTTTTAATTTTGTGTCCAGTTACTTTAGCATTAGGCCTAGGTTAACTCTAAATTAAGTTTAGGGGTAGGACTAGGATCAAACCCCCCAAGCCAACCTCACAAAATTGATGAAACTAAAACCACAAAGCGATTATCAAAAATCATTGTAATTATGCAGTCGTTCTAATAAGCCGTATTACACAATTCATCCGTCCGTCCGCGTCCATCTACATGTCCGTCCGTGTGCGTGGCACGTACAAAAAGACGTAGAAAACCCAAAATAGGGGTGAACATTTCTTTGGCCAGCAATGTGCCGATATGCTTAATTTTAGCGCAAAGATTCAAAGACCAAGATGACTTTGACTTGACGTTCAAAATGAATAAGTGTTGTGTATGCATAACTAAGCGGACGGCCGCATCTCCATTTCATGTCGGCACTGCGACTACATCTTTGCTTGTATTAAGATGATTTTAAAATGATTCCGCCCTCGAGATTTGTTACAGCGACTGTTACAGCATCGTCCATGTAGGCAAACTTACCGGCAACGCAGCATCATCACTGCGGATTGAACTTGGGACCACTGCAGTGATGCTGCTGATGTCTCCGTTCTGCTGATGAGCCTGACGCTTCGAGACTGCACTGCTTGACCTCGCCGCAGCAGCAGCAGCCATCGTCTGATGACCAGTCGCCACAGACCAACGTCGCCCCGTGCTCACGGAGGACACCACCTGTGATGGCTTGACCGCCGTGTGTGTGACGGTGGCGGCCATGGCTGCAGCGACTGCAGCGGCCATGTGACCGGTGTTTTACCTAGAGGTCTGGGGGATACAATGATTCCTTGGACCCTCTGGACAACGACAGCAGCGGCCATGCGAACTGTCATGTCGATGCCTGCTGGAGGTGTGACGTCAACCGAGTCCATGGAGTGTCTGGATTGCTGCGTACTGACGACACTATCGTGACGATGCGGAGAGGCACCTGTACAGCAGTGATAAACACCATTAACTGGCTACGCGTTACATTTACTCATCGAGTTTCAAAAAAATATTTATAGATCAAACTATGTTTATTAATAGTTTTAAATGCTAAGCTATTTAAAAAGTCTTGTTTGCCCTTTACTAACCTCGACGCATGCGACGCTATAGGCTCTAACGCCTTTTCTGTCTCTGGGTTACATAAGCTATTGTATTGTATTGTATTGTATTATTCTAATAACAAGTAGTTGTAACTACTAAATAGGCCTAAGCATCAAGCTCTCGGTCACTGTACAGAGCAGGTTGCTTCGCGATTCATTCTCACTAGCGTCGGCACACACGCCACATAATCGGCATTTTATCAACATTTCGACTATTATGAGGGATATAAAACGGCGCTCGCTTAAAAGCTAAAGCTGTGCAATTTAATTTCTATTTCACATTTTGCAGCTTGCAATTCTAAGCAAGGTGTCTCATAGTACTCAACTCTACTTATTCAGCTCGTGACATAGGCTTCACGTTTGACAATTGACAACGACCGTTTTCAGTTATTTCATTGCAGTTGTAGGTCGCACATTCTCACTTATGCGAAGCGAATCCAGGTTGGTTACCGACCGACGTCATTGGACGACACGTTAGCATCTGCATTAGCGGCAGTACGTATGCAACATCGCCGACAGCAGCAGCAGCAGCAGCAGCCGTAAGTGACGTCACACGTCTCTGGATGGCGGAGAAGCAGCTTGTTGGTCTGGCGTCTCACGTAGACGACCAGGCCTGCGATGAGCAGAATGCCAGCGAGTAGAGTTAGACCGAACCAGAGTGGATTATCAAGCAGCCGATGATGACTCGCCGCCGCTGTCAGCTTGACTGAGCCTCTCTCATCGTTAGCAGTAGACAACGCCACGGCTATTACACGTATACAGCGAGGCGATAGTTATTTCTTACTACGATTTTTAGCCAACCGTACTTTTAACGGTCAAGCTCATAGTACGGTTATCGTTGTCCGCCGTCGTCCGTTTGTAACGGATATATTGTGGCTAAACGGTGCGAGATAGGACCTAGGTTGCTATTGATCACTAATAAAAAATCACATATTGGCTTTCGAATGAGTTGAAAATCAATGACCTTGGATGACCTTGAAAGATTGTAAGACACTATGGTATGCCAATTGTGCGGTATTGTGGCTATAAGCTTACGGCAAGTCATAGGAGGTCAGGGATGGTATCATCCGATAGGGTGCTGGCAACTTCCTATAGGCTGTCAATAGTAACCATGTAGACGACCAGCGATTTGGCCGCAATTTTCAATGGAAAGTTTTAAACTATAAGTGATCGTCTTTCGGAAACGGTGATAGATAGAGCCAAGATTACTATTAATCAGTAATAAAAGTGGCATACGCCCTTTCAGATTACATGGGAATCATTGACTTTGGATGACCTTGAAGGTCACTGACAACTAGTACGGTCGGCTATCCTAGCGACAGCTGGGCTTCTTGTAACTAGTCAAACATCGTTAGCTCTAAAACTTTAGCTTATGCCTGTCAAAAAAATTTATTCTGTCAAAGCGTTTAAATTAAATAAATCCACTCCAAACCACGACAGTTCTAAATGACATACCCGGTAACGATAGTATTTTAGACATTAATCGAAACTAATAAACTCGACGCTAATCAGTGGCGTAGCCAAGGGGACCTAGGGGCCCCAGCCCCCCCCCAAATCCTCCAGACAAAACATAAGCATACGTATAAACTGCACAAAGTTTGCCAATTTGGTCAGTTTATTTTCGGGAAAATAACTAAAATTGTTACCACCAGCTCTCATCTTTTAAAGTCAAAATGCACCAAATTCGATTTTGGTTGGGGCTCCGCCCCAGACCCCGCTGAGGGAGCTCACAGCGCTTTCCAAGACTCCCTAGCTGGAATTCAGGGACTCCTACTTCTAAAGGAAAGGAGGGAGGAGAAAAAGGAAGAGAAAGGACAAAAGGGAAAAGGGGAGAGAAGGGGAAGGGAGACGAGGCCCCCAATAGAAATTTCTGGCTACGCCACTGACGCTAACTATGGTACGTTTATTCGTTGAAGTTGATAAAAGCACATAACAAAAAAACTAAAAACAAAGATTAAGATTACAGTAAAAACAGTAAAAATTGCTAAATGCAAAACTGTTTATGATACACGGTTATCTTGCTTTCAAATTTCCGAAAAAGTCTCAATTTTAATTCATCAGCCGATAAGATCGTGTGGTTAAACTTACATTCAATTGACAAACTGTTAGCTGACGTGGCATCGCCGTCGGTCAATGTCGTGTTGTCCATTGCTGGCGTACAGCACAGTCAGCCTAGCTGCTATCGTTGCTCTGGACAACTAGCCTTAGGCCTATCTCTTACTATTGTCTCACTTGACGCACATTCTTGAAACTGGCGAGTCACGGTTCACATGCCAGTCAATCAAAACTTAGAAGAGCAGCATCAAGAGCATGAAGAGAATCAGGTGTTAAAGCAAAAACGATAATCACTCGATCAACGACTATCTTGATCACTTAATTGCTGACATTGACAAGATGCAACTAGCGGCCTGCAGGCTGCATCACTACCGGATATTACCGGCACCTATTACAGTGTGACCCAACAAAAAGTAACTTAATCCGAAGTTAGTCATAACTCCGTCAAATACTCAGCTATTTTCAAAATTCTTTCGCAGACATTCTTTGCAGTTAATTTGCAATTAAGTCACTTCAGGTGACCATTAAAGATTCCACAGCAGATAACCGCAAGTTAGGTCCCCAACGCGTTGCTACACTACCTTGTTAAATACATTCAGCTTTGAAGTTATAAGGTGACTGTCAGGACTCTACAAAGCTGTCTATATTTCGCCCAGAATGGGACACGATTTTTAGAAATTAGTGCCTTTAAGTTGAAGCTACATGTGGATACAGATATAATTTTTAAAATCAGTTAATACCGGTACTTGATGAAGTAATGAATGTGCGAAAATTAGGAGCTTGCTTGTTAACGGAGCACCCGTTAGGTTAGGCCTACGTAGCAAGGTGGCGGAGCTTCGTATCGACTCAATGACCACACCTATTAATTAACGATTGACGCAGACTAACGGCAATGTCACATATAGAACTAATACTACTGCGTGAAAATTAAGATCAAAGACTGTAGAAAAGCAGCAGGCTGTTGCAGAGACTACATGCATGATGCAAAGATTACTGGCTGCCTTCATGTTTATAGCCCCTTAACTCGTCTGTCTTGTGCATAGTCCACCTGATTACGACCCATGTATAGCGAGGTTATCTATACACCTATACACGGGTTTGATATTATTAACTGTTGTGACTGGCGCGTGCTGACTGGCAGTTTCAGTTTTCAGGAGACGACGCGTTGCACTTGTTACACCACGTTAGCTACAGGCCTAAACTTAACTGTACAGACGCACTGCACACCAACGTCACAAATATTAAACCATGTCAACCTCTAGCTTAATCAGGGACCGCACTGAACTCACCATCGAGGCTATAGGCCCTAGTAACAGTCGACGTTGTGTTGTTAGCGTTCGGCCTCAAAATCTCCTTGGTCGCTTTGCCATCGTTTTTTCGCAGTTGAGGCAAAATCAGTGGACCAAAATCTGTACTCATATGTTTCAGTTGTATATTGCTAGCCGTTTTGGCACGCAATTTCATGTTAATTTCATGGGCTCCCACGCAACAGGTCGGTCCAGGCGTAATATCTTCTGTATACGTGGCCTCACTGCATATTCATTTCTATCTGCATAATGCACTGCTGAGAAGGCAAGAGCGTCAAAGCACTGAGGTCAACAGTAACGGCTACCCTATACACCTACAACTGCATATCCAGAACAAGCTTACCGAGACTGTAATCAAAATATCGAGCAACACTCCAAAAACAACAGATTCAAATGTCAAGTTAGGAATAAATAAAGGTATTATAAGTAGAAAGTGTACAAAATAGCAACAAAAAGAAAGAAAAGGCTAGATGAGAAAAACTGCAAACTACTAACTACATTCTGAGACAATCACAGACTAATACTGTGGCATCTGATCAGACAACAAAATCATATGATACGAGGGTCGTTCGACAAATAAGTTACAAAACAGCGTCATTCTGTTAGTTTTCCAAATCTAAAGAATCCGAAATATACGTTTTGTAGGGAATTTTATTCTGAACAAGTGTGGAAATATTTTTGACGATGATCTGTTTACAGAACACAGTCTACATGTGTATTATTTTCTCCACCAGTAATCTGTTATAACCCACAAGTGACAAACAGCATCGGGACGAAAAAATGGATAAAATTAACAAGTTAATGCCATCTCTTTGAATGCCAAAGACTAATGTTTCACTTTTCAACATATGTGAATTTGCTCAAACATTTGTCCTATCTGTCAGCAAAGCTTGGAATGCCCAATACAAAAAACAATGCTGGCTGCTGTCCATGCCACTGAAGAATGACTGACTGCACCTCGGTATATGATACAAATTTCTGCCTACCTAGCATTTTCTTACACCAAATGTGAACCGTTCGCTTGGTAGAGCACTTGTCATCATATACTGAATGCATCTCAAAGTGAATCTAATTTGCACTAAGTCATTTTGGTGACAAAAATACAATAACGGCACGCTTTTCGTTACGGGAGAATTTCAATGGCAACGTCGCCATATGTAATGTTCATAAATGACGTCACAATGACGTCATCATCATAAAACTAACAGCTGCTATTCAGAATTAAATTCCCTACAAAACGTATATTTCGGATATTTAATATTTGGAAAACTAACAGTATGAGGCTGTTTTGTAACTTAATTATCGAATGACCCTCGTACATCACATAAAAGTGGATTTCACCAGATATGTCCATTCAAGGCTTTTGAAACTCAACAATCTGCAAGTATATCACTTTGTAGGCTACATAAAAAACTGGATTTCAACAAATATGTCAATTTAAGGTTTTTTAAACTAAACTCAACATTCCAAGAGTATAACTACTTGAAAGTCAACCGCAATACATGGTAACAAGCCGACATCAACAATTAAATCAAACGAAAAAAAACTATAAAATGATATCTGACATTCACATTGTTCTGGAAACAAAGTATACACATAGAGCAAATCAATCAACAGTGAAACATAACCGTCACAAATTACCACCAATGGTCAGCTGGTCATACAGTTTTTCATTCATTACTGTTATGATTAAATATGCTACAACGTCACATTACTATGCAGCTGATACAAAACACAGATCCAACAGAAAGAAAACAAACCATTATGCAGCTAATGTAAAGGTTGGTGCTTAACAACATTTTCAACACACTGCACATAGGCTAAAGACAACAGCAGACTTACCACTAACCTATCTAAAATGTTAAAAAACACTCCCTGAACTGATAAGCCATATAAATTCACCGAAATATGACAAACTAGATGACGGATTCTGCAAACGTCCTCATATCGAGAGTCATAGTCTATGACAAACTGTTCGCCGTGGCGATATCTAGTGGCAAACAAACATTGTTCCGACGAAGGCAGCAGTAGCGGCTATCAAAACATCAACAGTTTGTAAATAAAGGTTGTTCTCATTCGTTGAAGTATTTATATAGCTTATCAGTCACTGTTTCAACCTGAACAACTACCAGTAACCAGCATATGATAATGACAGATTAAAATAACAACAAGAACAAAGTTCACAAAACAGCAGCAACTCCACAAAACCAAGTCAAACCTAACAAAATCAACGATACTCTGGCACAGTTACCCGCAAAAAATGTAGCCCGCAATCACGCTAAGTCTATTCTAACACAAAAACTATGGACAGCTCCCATGGATGACATGCAATACTAATATCTGTCAATGGAAGACTTCACTGATCTTGAAGCATCGAAACACTCGGCAATAATAGCACCATTGAAAACATTCAAGTGCACACAAGGGCGCCTACTGACAAGGAAGCAAATTTCTCCATAAGCCCCTTCCCTTTTCTCTTCCTCATCATCCCTCTTCTTTCTTTTTTCTCCCCTTTGCCCCATTTCTTTTCAGACAGCCATTCACCAAAATCACCAGCTAAGCTCCTCCAAAGCACTTGGAATAAAACCCCAGCCAACAGTGACTTTGGGGCACTCTGGCCTAAACATGCATGATTTGAAAGCAAACGTAATTTAGGTCCTAACTTATAACAATCCCAGTCCTCCCTGAAGGGCTGAAAACCTGCCCTTTGTTTTGTGACAAAGCATTCAGTCCAAGGTTTCTATGGTGTAGACGCCCTTGAGTGCACATGTACACTGCTAATGGCAAAGATATGAAAACTGCAATATTTCTGAGCAAAATGGCAACTATTCAACGGAGATTGTGATTATGCATATGTATGCAGCACACAGTTTCTGTCCCAATGCTATCCTCAAAAATATCAGCATCTTAATGCACTCTAACGTCAAACACTCAAAACTTTTACAGACCAGAATAAAACCAAAACCAAAGCAAACTAAAAATAAAACCAAACTAAACAATAAATACAATGTCATCCAATATATGTATCCTAATGTCTACAAATATCTGTAGTAAAATTGGATGCTGTATCACATGGGAATGAAGCAAATGGAAAGGCTTGTTGGAAGGGATGGAAACAAAGGTAAGGAACAAACCACAACTCGGCAAAAAATAACTTCCTTCCAGCCGTCTCTACTCTTTCCTTGGTATCAGTCCATTCTTCTCCGGCTCGTAGAAGTTCTCAATCATCGCATGCACCACTTCATTCAACTCAGCATCGACTTTCGTTCTGTCAATCCTACAAAAAATGAATTCCTGGTCATCTCGCTGACATCACTGTGGCCTGATCTGACTCCCACACTAAACATTGCCTCACAGAAAACTTGTTATAAAATTTCCTACAAGCATCTTTTACTAAATATTACTGACCATACAGATGACCTATGACCTAATAGATAGTGGCTGCTTATACAAAATAGAAAGACAGAACTCTACAAAAAATTAGCCTACACTGCCACTAGATGTAAACTGTTTGTTTCAAATTTCCTGGTATATGTTCCTGCCAAAAAAGTTAGCAAAATCAAATAAAATCTGACAAAGATACCATAAAAGCAAAAAAAAGATTTTTTAGAATCATTGTGTTTTGAATTCACACATAACTTGGGCATCAGTTTTGTTCAATTTATTATGCGGTGCATTGTGACTTTTTTGTTTAATTGCACTGACTTACTGACTTACTTACAACATAAAAAGTCCAAGTGACAGCTTTCAGTGTGCAGATATGTGAATTACCCCATTTCTGGCCGTGAGCAGATTTCTGTGTAGTATTTGATCTTAGGTTCAGTTCCACTTGTTCTGATTGTGACAATGCAGTTGTTTGCAAGTCGGAAAGTTATCATCTGAGTGGACTTGCTGCCTGGCAACAGCTGCAAACATTATTCCCGCAGCCACATAAACATGCACCAACTCAGTGCAGATTACATTATCATCTCAAAACTGCTGAAAACAACATGCTCTGCTGCTATCCATTTGGCAGCCATTTTTGGAAAAAGCAGCAAGTTTGCAGGTGTCCAAAGCATATTTATATCTGCTCCGGCCAGGGCTCGAAGTGGAACGGTGGGGGACCGGTATGGCATACCGGCACTTCCTTGGCCGACTGGAAAGCATACCGGGGCATTACTGGCACTTCTTTTCTGAGAAAAGTCATACCGGTATGCTTTGCAGGCCATTTTGTGAGATTTAGGCAACTGGTCGCTGATGTTTGCATCGATCAGTGGCCAAAATAGCACTAACTTGAAGGGAAGAAGAGTAGGAAGACAAAGCTGCCATACCGGCACTTATTTTTCCCCACTTCCAGCCTGGCTCCAGCTGCTCCTCCTCCTGGTGGTCTTTATCAATGACTACATAAAATGTTCACATCATTAATCAATTAATCTAAGTACAAATGTTGAGATGAATCCATTAAAAATTGTTAATGAATACCAGCCCGCCGTAGTTAAGTATAAGTTAAAGGTAGTTTAAAGCAACTGATTCAATACACTACTAACTGCCTTGCCATCTGGCTGTGCGCTGTCATAACCCGTTGTCAGATCTCGAACACTTATCACCACAAACTTGCCACAGTGTTCAGGATACTGCAGTCACACAACCATTCAATGCTGACCAATAATAAAGACACATACACTAAAGACGTTAGTAAAATTGCACTCACTTGCTAACATTTGATACTACATCTACTTGTAACAGTAACAAAACTGCAGCAATTAATAGATAAACAGCAAGGGACCGACTGTTTTGCATCATATTCTCCTGCATATATAAGAGGTTAAAGTTCGCCTATAGCTCTTAATGGTAACCCATCACCGAGCTATGGAGCATCACCTGCCATATGGGATCACTCAGTGTTACCTGCCACCCGATGTAAGCAAACACACCCTGCCCCAACCCCAACCGAGCAAGTCGGTACTTGATTTACCTATCACCATCACAGGCTGAACGGTAGTTCAAGCCCTGTGTTAACGGCGACTTCTCTTTCTTATGGGAAAGCCAAAAATTCGACCCCCCACAGAATCAAAACCCCTGACCCGATTGAGAT
>Ga0209367_1006216_pt1 | contig 16558 bp, 10 predicted proteins | sample WorMetLIZISLAND2_FD_187412 | JGI IMG/M metagenome (GOLD analysis project Ga0209367, IMG submission 187412) | Marine gutless worms symbiont microbial communities from Max Planck institute for Marine Microbiology, Germany - Olavius geniculatus... ... | reverse complement strand
TATGATGTAGTTCCACAGGATGACCATCTTTACCTATGGGAGCGCTGCCGCGTTCTTTAGGAGGTCCTTTCAAACTTCTCTTATTCAGTTTTTTTACGACATTCAGTTTCGGCACGGTCCTGGTTGATCGGGACATCGCTGTTCCTCTGCCTCTGCCAAGGCTCAAAACCGTGGAGGAGTCCCCGATGACTCCGGTCACTCCGCGCCAAAATCTACGATTATTGCCGGTCTGAATACCAATGTCGATGTCTTCCGCATTTTTCTCAGCGCGTCCGGGAATGCTGACGAGGTATTCTGGCAACATGACCATGTTGGGCCCCAGCATGACCATTTGTCCGGCGAACTCTATCCCTGTCGAAACATTCGTGGAGACGAGTGATGATCCACCCAGGTTTTCAAAAGCCCAGTCCCCAGCTGCCTGAGCCACACCGGTAAGCCAGGTCCCATAGATGCGCATACCATCCCGCATATCGACATAACGATCGTTTGAGGGGACAATGGGAACAGAATCAAAGTCAGGACGAAGGCCGGCCAGGGGAATATGCCCGGTGGGATCCGTGAATTTCACAGGATTGTTCAAAACATAACTGAATCGATTGAAGCCTTGAGGATTCCGCCCGTCTCCGGGTGTGAGCGTGTCTGCTGTTATAAATCGTCCGGACAGCGGATCATAATAACGCGCGCCATAGTACATCAGGCCTGTGGCCTCATCCAACTCCTGGCCCGTGAATTTGCGGGTGTGTATGTCCGTCCCCGTGCTGTTCGATCGCACAAGTCGGCCGAAGGGATCGTAGAGAAGCCGCATGACATCCCTGGCATTTGTGTCCGTTGTGACAGAACACGAACGGATGTGATTATCGTGATGAAACCAGGTCCCTCCGGGCATGCCCTGAATCGTATCTCCGACAATGGGGCCTTCTCCCTGAGCGATGACATCCGCTACGCTGGGTTGCCCTATGATGGTTCCCCCCGTAACAGTGGCAATCCCACGAATGTGCTTTGACACCGCCATCTGGTGAGGGGCCAAGGAATTAACACGAATCTCATAACCGTCTCCAAGGTAATAGCTCTCCACCTTCGCACCCGGAGCGACTACAATCGTCTTTCTGATCCGTTTCCCATTCTCGTCGTAGACAAACTTTGCGTATCTTGTTCCGTTGCGGGAAACAGAGATCAGCCTACTTTGAGAATCGTATTGATATGACCATTTTTCCTCGTACACTCCATCGTGTTCGCTATCACGGCCAAAGGATAGTCGATTACCCGCTCGATCATGCGCGACTCTCCAAGATGGACGCCCACTCGAAAGAGACGCGTGGATGGTTCTATTGGATAGCTGTTGGGCATAGGTATATACGACACCGTCTTTTTGTGTGATATTGCCCAGGGCATCGTAATCATACGTGCGGTGACCATAAGACCCATGGGCAGAGATCAGCCGATTGAGTGCGTCATATGTAAAATTTTGCGAATCATCCGTGTTGATCCCTTGAGTTATTTTGTTGGAAAGCGCTCTATTATCGCGAATTTGGGTGACATTGCCGACACGATCATAGTGATAGTCGTACTTCTGCAATTCGATCAAGGCGTTGCCATCTAAGCCTTGGGTCTCTAAGGTGGAGAGTCCTTCATCCTGGTTGTAAGTGTAGTTGGTAACCGTGCCGCCCTGCAGTGACCGTTGACCGATGCGGCGGCTGGCATCAAAGTTCCGGTACGTAGCGAGTGTCTGGCCATCGAGCGTGACCTTTTTGAGGGGACCGTCGTTAGCATAATAGTTTTTACGACGCTGGCCATCCGGAAAAATGGTTTCTTTGATCCGACCCTGCCAGTCATAGGCATAGTAAAACCCATGACGCCCGGACAAACCGTCAATCTCAACAACCTTGCTCGAGATTCTCCCGCGGACATCGTAGGAAAACTCTTTCCGCCCCGAGGGATAAGTCACAAATGATAGCCGCCCCATAGAGTGCGGGGATGAAACGTTGTCATACTCGTAGACAACCAATCCCAGCGAGTTCTTCTCGGTCTTGAGCCGATTGAGAGCATCATAGGTATAAAGATTCGTTTGCCCCAGGCTATTGCTTGTTTTAAGAAGATTGTTCAAGTCATCATAGGCATAACTCGTGAGACCTGTTGCATCATCTTCAATGCTTCGTTCACGCCCCCAGCTGTCGTATAGATACTGGATTTGATTTCCGGTAACCCCTTGCGGAAGAATCACACGGGCCATGCGATTGGCGCGATCGTATTCATAGACGGTTTCTTGGTTCTTGGCGTCACTGAACCGGGAGATCAAGCCCCAAGCATTGACATCGGTGGTGGAACGTCGACCTTCGGCATCCTCGATGGTGACATTTCCATTGGGATTGTAGTAAATCCTAGTGAGTTGTTTTTCCACTTGGTACGTGTTATGAACACGTACGACACGGCGCGTTTTCAGAAGCCGTCCGATACCGTCGTAAACCGACTCGACATACCGTTGTGTCTCTTGGGGCAGAAAGGGTTTCGATTTTCGAATAACTTTGACTTTGGATTGACTGTCAACCTGGATTTCATGCCGGACCGTGATCGGCGTCAGTCCGGGGCTGGTCCCGATAAACGGCGCGTCTGAGAACTCCACGCTTTGAATGATTTCACCGTATCCGTCAAAATGGTCTTCACGAGCGAGTTTAACCAGACTCGAATTGTAGAGCTCTGTCCGGACTCTTTGTTTGGTAAGATCACCAAAATTGAGATAAGAGATTTGGGTGGAGCCACTGGAGGGATCTCCGGGACGAATTATTTTAACGAGTCGTCCCAGCCCATCATACTCGTACGATGTGGTTTGATTGTTTACATCTGACTCGGTGATGATCTGTCCCGCATCATCATAAGTTCGTGTTGTAATATGGCGCGCTCCATTGACAATGTCTTTCACCGATGCGGGATAGGTCTTGAAAATCGGATCAAAGGTATACTCTGTGGCGTGACCTCGAGCATCTTCTGTGTAGATCAAGTGCCCAAAGGAATTGTATCGCTGGTTTTGTCTGACAGGAACCCAACGGATAATCTGTCCTCGGCTGGTCGTGCCCGCGCAAGATATTCTTTCGTTTGGATCACCCGGATCACGACAGCAAAAGGTCTCAGCCTCCTGCATAAAGGCACGACGCTCTCTCACAAAATCGAATTGCCGTCCAATCCGAGTATCATAGTCGTACAGGCGATGATCCAAAATCAAAAGGTCGTCTGAAATGCATGCGCCTATCCGATATTTTATAGATTCCCCAATACGCGAAACAAGATAAACTGAGGGGCTCGTATCAGGAAAGTTATGATACGTCTTTGTTATGATGAACTCAGTGTCTGTAAATTGACCATCTTTATTTTCGTCTGCGCCCCGGGCTTCTTCGATCACGTTGCCGTAGTTATCATAGACATACGTTTCCTGCCGAGCTCGGACGGTTTGGGGGCCTTCAATCTCTTCGCTTGTGATCGACGTCAGGCGCGTCCAAACCACATCGCCCTGAAGTCTTTGGCCCAAAGGTGTTTCATAGTCCCAAGTAAACGTTTTTCGCCGTACTTCTGAGTGACCAGAGACATTGTTAAGACTTTTCCAGACGAATGTTTTTTGCACACTGGGTTGACCTGCCAGGGGATAATTCTGGTGGTAAGTTGTTTCGGTCCGAGCCAGGGTGCCGCTATCGGTTTCGGTCACGACTTGAAAACCCAGAAAATTTCGTTCGGCCAGAGGATCACGGACTGTAGGCCGAACATACCCGGGAACCGCATTGGAGACGGCTAATTGCCCCCCCCAAAGTGTGCCAGGCATTCTTCGGCCGTTGCGATAACTATAGTATTTCACAGATGATTTGTTGGATGCCCCTGATTGGCCGTTGTCTTTGGCAACACTTTGGACCAGATACCGGGGCCGCGTGTCAGCAATCCCTGCATAGTCCGGCCTGCGCCCAGGATATATCCCATTGGTATGTCGTACAGCCGAAAAATAGTCGATGGTAGTCGACTCTCCTATTCCGTTCTGGATCTTTGTGAGAAGATCCGGAATCTCTCCATTGTCATTTGAAACAATGTACTGAACCGTGCGATGATCCGGATTTGTCAGATTCAGATTGTCATTTACGATAACAATATCCCGTTTTCCGTCCCCATTGATATCCGGTGTCAGCACTTTGATATCTTTATCCCAGCCTTCTGTAGACGCTGTGCCGTATGCCAACCACTGCAGCGTTCCCAGACCTTGATTCGTTCCCAAGGCATATTGAATCTTTGTCCCATTGGGACCGTAGTAAGCCATCACAAGATCTGATTTCCCATCCCCGTTGAGGTCCGCAAAGGTCGAAACCCATCTCTGGAGATTCACCCACCCATCAAAGTGCGGAGTGTTGGGATCAATGGAGGGATCATAGGCCTGGTGAAGGATGCGGGGACCAAATGTACCATCGGGAGTTCCCAAATAAGTGTGAATCTTGATGCCAAACTGTCCTCGGTAAACATTGATCGAATCGTCAATTCCGTCACCATTGATGTCCGCGAGATAAGGGCGGACCCGGGCCATATGGGTTTTAGCCGGATCTCTGATGGCATTTTTGTCCAGCTCTTGATAGGGAAGTTCAACTGCTTCCAGGGCCACATCATTTAAGATAAAGTTATTACTGGGAACCCAGGGCCCTGGGACAGATCGTAAATCACGGGAAAAAGGGATCGTTCCTCCGGGTGTGCTGGCCGATCGATTCATATATCCTTGATAACTGAAAAAGGCATCGGATCGACCATCCCCATTGGTGTCTCCCATTAAAAAATCATGGTTGGGGAAACGGGGCATGGTGGGATGTGTGATGTGGTCTTGATACCTTTCATGGACCGTCGTAAAAATTCCCTGGCTTGGATCTTTGCGGCCATACGCATAGGCCAAAGTTAATTGCCCGCTGGGACAATTTGTGGCCGTGATCCATCCCGACCAAGCTAAAACGAGATCATCACGTTGGTCTCCATTAATGTCCCTTAAGTATGCGCCACGGAATTTATTGCCATCCCGGCAGGCCCCGGCTGACCAAGCTTGGTTCCATGCTGGACTGGGAGGTAACTCTGTAAATCCAAAATTCGGATCTCCGCCCAATGCCGCTCGCACATCATGATGCTCCCGGTCTACGACAACAATGTCGAGCATCTCATCCCCATTGATGTCTCCAGCCAAGACATTCAAGGCCTTTTCGATGGTGAGAATGCTTTTGTTATTCCAGGGATGTTGAGACGTTGGTGTACTTGCCAGTCCCTGGCGGAGATTCAGCCGCCTACGTCCAGTGACATCAGTTCGGGTTTCGATGCCGACGCTGGGAAGTCCTAGTGCATACCAAACTTCAAACTTCGTCGGCGTTGTGAGGGGTAAAACTAGATCCGCAATGCCGTCCCCATTCATATCCCCTAAAAATGAATGCCAAACGGCAACACCATCCCGGCGACGGATAAAGGGCCGAGCGATCAAATCATCGTCGGTATCATCGATCGTAATGACAGGCGAGAAGCTCAGCACACCACCGAGGGCAAATTGAACCTTGCGGCCGCTGGCACCTTGATAAACACGCACCAAATCGTCCTTCCCGTCCCCGTTGATGTCCCCTGTATGTGTGGTCCATTCACTGACCCGTGTCCTTTGATGATAAACAATGAGGGGCTCTGAGTGCGCAGGCAATCCACCGATGAAACCATCCAATGTGTTCAGATTTCGGGGTTGGTATTCTCCTTCGGCATACTGAAACATTTTGACCGGGGCCGGCAGGTCATCGATTCCGAACTCCTCGACCGATGCGAGCAGACTATTGCCAGAGCGTTGACCATTGGCATAATTGAGACGATAGTGCCGCACTGTGGATCCTCGGGATGTCACCACGATATTTTTTAGAAGACGGTCAAAACGATGGGGCATGCGCGGTGTATCCGATCGTGCCGCCGTATAGTCAAACGTGATACTGCGGCAACTAGTCAAGCGCCGGTCCCAACTCCCGCCTGCGTAACGATACTGACAACCCGGGTCATCATCGTGCATGGTGTAGAGAATGCGTTTAGGCCAGCGCATGATGTCATCGCCTTGGTATTGGAACACAACATAGTTTCCGTGCCTGTCCACAATCTTGCGGATGAACCAAACTTTGATTCCGCGTCCCCCGTTGACGCCATTGCTAGGCTCCCACAGCGTATTGAAAGATGTGATCCCAAGACCCGTTGTTGGATCCATGGTTTCATTCCAATAATCGTCGGTATCTTCATCTCCACCAAAATAGTAGGTCGTGCCCTTACCGTCGCGCAAAATCCAATAACAGGGTCCCTGACCGCAGGATGTTCCCACGGCCTCGAATTCAGCCGCGGACCTCTTCTTTGTCACGTATCGCTGACGTACTTTGTCAAAAACCAAACGGTCATCCGGCGTCGGTGAGGTCTCCCATCCTCCGGAAACAAAAGCATACGTATCCGGGTCACACACACCGCCCGCCTGGGCCGCTTCGCATTCGCCTCCCTGGAAATCGACTGGATCGGTCCAGGCCATGCGGGTGATGACAGGAAAACCTGTGATACTCCACCCCACCCCCAAAAGCCCATTTTTTTTGTCAGAATTGTATGCCAAGGACAAATCAGGCTGGAGCGCCATACGTCCTGCCGGAATTTCAATGGGAAGACTGTAGCTAAATGCCCCTGTCGCAGAGACACCACCTTGTCCGGTTAAAACCACATTCTGCTTCTGTGGCCCCGTCCGCGTGAGATCATTTTCCACAAGATCCATCTCGTCGGCCCCGGCTAAACGCAATGGAGCGAGTAATAGAAAAATCAGACTAATGAAATATTGCAAGAACATTCTGTGTTTCATGATATATTGGTATATTGGGTTGACTGTTCGTATCATCGTTGTATTTGACTCCTTGAGAAGTGGCCCACCTAATATGGACAGCATGCGGGAACCTGCCTGGTACGACGCCAGCCTATTATGAAAAATCGATTCGATCGTGTAGTCGTCGCTGTTCAGGGCTCGAATGAGGACTTTAACAGGATTGATTGATGAGGACTTGCTTTTTCGCGTCAGTTCTATTGAGAAGTTCGGTTTGCGGTACTGCCCATGTGGCGCATAAGATAGGAGCTTAGGTGGCATTGCTCCTTTTAAGCATTGTCGTGATTTAATATCTACTTATTGATCTTTCCCTTAAATTCGCGAAACATCCCGTTATCAGGCATTGTTGTGCATGCCTGCCCTGCATAAGCGAATACTGATTCTAAATTCATCCAGCTCTCAATGAAATAATCAGGATCTTTCCCGTAATCATCGATAGAGGGTATGTGCAGCGTTTCAGGTATGGTTGGCTGGCCATTAGCCTTAGGAGAGGGTGGTCTTTGCGGCAAACATAATCATAAATGCTTCAATATCTTTTTAACTACATCAGCCTGCTCAATGGCACCTATAATACGAATTCTTCAATGACATTTTGAGCATACCAATGGAAAAACGTTGTATAGCTTCTAGTCGCGTCCGGTTTTTCCAAAAAGTACCGGATGAGGCATCGGATTCAATCAGGAATAGCACTTCGTCATGCGCTACTGTGACAAAGATGCCCGAACGCGCAATGTTGGAACTTGCGCCGCGTGTGAGGTACTTTGCTAAACACTCCAACCCTTCTTCATTATGGGCCAAATGAACATGTTTTGGCAGCACAGTTAGATCTGATGACCGGTGTCTTCCAATCTTTTATTTGTACATCACTGGTGCAAGATTTTATAAACACCTAAATTCTGACTGTCCTCTCAATGATTTGCTGTTGAAGGTTACAACCATAAAATTAAGCTAATGCCACAAGGTGGTCTGTCAATAAAAACCTTTAATTTTACCGCACAATGATACTTGTGATCGGAAATCGATGGATTGAACAGGCGTGCGTATGGAGAGAACAGGGAGGAACACCCTCAGAGGGAGAACCGCGATATTCTTAAGTAGCAATAGGAGATAGCGAGACCGTTATCTTGTAACCTGAAAGGAGGTTGTCTTGTCTAATACCCTTTTGGATATGTAGGCTGGGGGCGGATTTGCATGGGAACACACTGCGCAATATGGGGTTGGGCCGCAGCAGCTATCTGTCTTCTGAAATATGCCTATATTGAGCTTTTCGAGGGCAAAAAAGATTGTGGCCCATTTATACCAATGCCCAGAGCAAAACGATATTCTATTCCGGCCTTCATCTGGAATCTCACCCATAGATACGGGGCTGTTTAGCTTTACAAATGAACCGAAACCATGGTTACTTTTTCCGTCTTTCGTGCTAAAGCTAAAAAAGAGCTACAATCTAAAAAAAAAGCAAATTCCTTAAGAACGATGACTTTGGAATTGCAAATTAATCGGCCGGCAATGGAGGACCACCTATGAAGATTATGGCCGCCTTGGACCTCTCTGATTACGCGGATTTCGTCCTGGTGAAGGCAATTAAAACCGCCAAACAGCAGAACGCCAAGATGGACATCGTGGTAGTAGCCGAGGGCCACCGCGACGAGAGCGATTCCACAGAGAGGAAACGGGCCAACGAGAAGCTGCTTCAGGATGCAACTCGGGCTGCTCGGTCCTACCAGCAAAAGGCCCTTGCCCAAGGTGTGAAAGCCAAAGTGCGGGTGCGTTCCGGAAAGTCTGCGGCAGAGGAGATCATCAAATACCAACAGTCGGAAAAACTGGACCTGATCGTCCTGGGACGTCGATCCCACACAAGGCGCGCAACATCCCCCATAGGCGCTGTCGCTCAAAGGGTGGCTGCCCATGCCACTTGCACGGTTATGGTGGTTCGCTGCATGGAGGAACGCGACCTTATAGATCGTTCGAAATGAGAATGAGAAGTACAATAGTACGCCTTTCAATCGCTATTTCAATCTTATTGATCTGGCTTTTGCTTCCTTTGATTTTAAAAGACAGGAGTCGCCCGCGGCTAGTTGGGCCGGATTTATCGGCGCTGGATTATTCTGAAATATTTTTTAAAAACAATCATAGCAAATTGCAGCTGGCAGGCATGCTTTTGCTGCCGGAAGGAAGGGGGCCCTTTCCCACAGTTGTTGTTATTCACGGTTCGGGGACAAGCCGGAGAAATAGTGTCTGGTATTTATCGGTTGCAGAGCATTTACAATCAAACGGCATTGCCGTTTTACTTCCCGATAAACGCGGCAGTGAGAAATCTGAAGGCGCGTGGCTCGGAGCAAGTTTCGAAGAGCTGTCAACCGATACGATCAGCGCAATAGAATTTGTGAAACAGCAAGAGAGGTTTGAGTATTCAACAATTGGGCTGGTTGGAATGAGTCAGGGTGGATGGATTGCGCCGGTAGCCGCATCCAGATCCGGCGATGTGTCTTTTGCAGTCAGCATGTCCGGTGCAGCCGTCACCACTGAAGAACAATTGTTGCATGAGGAAATTTACAATATCGCGCCTTACACCTATAGGTTCATTGCCAGATTGATCGCTCCGATTTCGTCGCGGATCCTTATGAAAAAGGACTTTTTTATTCCAACCGCGGGGTTTGATCCGATACCTTATTGGAGAGATGTTCGCGTTCCGGTGTTTTTTGCTTTAGGTGGAAACGATGAGAACGTTCCTGTTGATGCGTCTGTCCAACGATTGAAAGAGAATAACCTCGATCATTTTACCATCAAAATCTACCCGGACGGCGGCCACGCCATCCGGGATGTCCTAACAAACAGGGTGGATCAAGAATACTTAACGGATTTAGTCAGATTCATCAAAGAAGTTAAACGGTGAATTTTTGCTATTTCAAATTAAAGCAGGAACACAAATCCAAACAAATAAAATCTTATCGCTAACCCCTACCCTTAACCCATCGCTCTGCACCCTGTACAATTTGATCCTCATACTGAACACCAGGTACCGGGTATTGCGTATCAAGCATCGGTCATCCAATATCCGGAGATCAAATACCCACGTCCGACATCCGGTCCCGGTATCCGGCATCTCGTATCTGGTATCGAGAATCCAGGCTTGAGTATCATGTGTTATCAACTGCCAGTCACCATCTGCGAGATGCCAGCAACCAGTGACCCGTAGCCAGTGACCAGAATCCAGAGGCCAGCGACCAGTATCCAGAGGCCAGTGACCAGCAGTCAGCATCGAGGATCGACAGGACCGCTATATATCCTTCAAAAGCCGGTTGGCCGGCGATGCCTCCATGGCGTCTTTGAAGTTTTTGATTGCCTCGGACAGGGCCTCATATTCATCGTTCTTTACGACCGGAATGTCGTCCGTGCCGTTTTGGTCGATGGCATTGATGACGGCTGTTATGGTGAGGGTACTGATATCCCGGGCCGGCTGATAGCCGAATTGCTTGTCCACCCGGGTGGTGGTCTCGGAGACCAGTCGGCTTGCGACCAGGTCAAATAATATTGTGTGAACAAGCCGGATGGGCGCTCTCAGCTGAGCCGAGATTTCGGTGTCGGTCAACGGTTTCTGACCACGGGCGAAATTTTTGACCAGCAGATGGACGACTTGCAGGGTCAGCACTTTTCTGAAAGCCGGGCTGACCTTGTTGCTGTCGGGCTCATATTCATAGGTGCCGACATTCTGGTTGGCAAAGGACAGCTCGGCTCCGAAAAGAACCACCCACCAGCTGATTTGAACCCACATCAAAAACAACGGCAGCGCGGCGAAACTGCCGTAAATGGCGTTGTATTTGGCAGTCATGAATTGAAAACTGATGTAGGCCCATTGGACGATCTGAAAAATGGTGCCGGCGATTATCCCGGCCACGATGCCGGATTTAAGATTGACCTTGGTGTTGGGCATCAGCACATAGATGATCGTGAAGAGAATCCAGATGAGCACGTACGGAATGAGCTTGAAACTCATAAAGATGAGCGGGCTGATAATGCCCAACAGTTTAATTTGCTCGGTCAACAGGGTGACCCGGGTCGTTATATACACCGTGACGCTGCTGGACAGCATTATCAGCAGCGGGCTTATCATCATGAGGGCCAAATAATCGCTGAATTTTCGACCCCAGGTCCGGCTTTCCCTGATTTCCCATATGTCATTTAAAGAAGCCTCGATTTGGCTGAGAACGTTGATCACGGTCCAGAAAAGAATCACCAGACCGATACCGACAATAACTCCGCCTTTTGTGACTTGAAGCATGGACTCGGCAAAGTCGAAAACTTTCTGCAACACCTCCTGCTGGGATTCGCCCGGAAATTTTTCAAAGAGCTCCCATTTCAGTCTCGTCTCGAATCCGAAGCCTTTGGCGACACCGAACAGGATCGCCGCCACCGGCACGATGGACAGCAGGGTGTTAAAAGTCAGCGATGAGGCCCGGAAAAAACACCTGTCCTCGTCGAAGCCGCGCAGGGCGAGAAGAAAAATTCTGAGCTGTCTGATCAGAAATGATTTCCCAAAAGGCAGGTCTTCAAGCCGGATGCGCCAGATATCGACGGTCACAAACCTGATGGCCCGGGCAATCCCTTCTTTGATCTCCGTCAATATGTCCTTTTTCGCCATTAGACCTCCCCTCTAGGGTATAGTTAAGCCACTCGGCAACAGCACCAGAAATCTAATTTGGTTCCCAATCAGGCTGAGACCCGATGGGGAGTTATCTGTTATTCGTTATTGGTTATTTGGTTAACGGATTCAAAGTTCTCGACCTAATTCTCCAGGATGCCCAATGTCGATTGATAGATTGAGTCTGTCAACGAATTCTAGTAACGATTAACCAATAACCAATAACCTACCCGGAGACCTCGCATGACGCAGATGTGATATTTTGGCTACCGTAATTCAGTTGACTGTGCTGTTTGAGTTGAGCGGTGCAATCGGATATGTTGCATCCAATTTAATCAACCAATCAACATATTCAACTTAATCAACCATTTTACTCAAAACGGAGTAGGCTTTCATGAACACCGGAAAGCCGGCGGTGGGAATCAGAAGCAGCAAGGCATGCTTGATTTCGCCGTCGGTCACACCGGCAGCCCGGGCTTTCTTGATGTGGGTAGCCAATGCTCTGCGGTGACTGCAGGCCGCCGAAATGGAGATTTTGATCAACCACCGGCTGCTTTCAGGCAGCGGGCCGATCTTCTCGTGGATTTCTCTTCCCAGGGCTTCATGCCGGGCGTGGATTTCAGGAAACTCGTCCTTGAAGCGGGTGAAGTTCTCGTGGATATCTTCCATGATAATTTTCCTCCTCGGGGTGGATTGGCGCGACGGCATAGGGTCGCCATCGACAGCTCCTATTCTTCCGGGATTTCATTGGGGGATTCAGGATCTGGAGGCTTATTTACGCCGGAAGCAAACAATCTGCTGTCGGGGGCGATACGAAAATCAGCCATCAATATTTTGGCATCCATCTCGGACACTGTCTCGATCAAGGGTTCAATCGAGTCCTCGCTGACTACGGTGCGCTGGAAGTCCGTCAAAAAGTGGATTTCCTCCGGCGCTGCCAGGTCGGTTACTTCAACGCGGCTGTTTCTCAGGTTGATTATCTCGGTGCGTCCCGGGCCTGCTTTGACAATGAAATCGGCTTCTTTAGCCACGATAAAGGCAGTCTCGGTTTGAACTTTGAACTCATAGGTGGATAAGTTGGGCGCCCCCCTTACATAAAACCGGACACCCCCCTGCGTCAAATTCAGAATTGACACGCTGGGCTGTCGGGTAGACTCGGTTTTGGATTGACGAAGCTCGAGTATGGATCCGGATGCCATTGCCAGTCGGCTGCCGTCAACGAGTCGGCATAGAATCAAGGAATTTTGTTGAGTTCGCAGAATATCGCCCCTGTAAAGCGGCAACCCGGTCTTGGCCCGGTAACCCACCGCCGGATCGCGGTGAAATATTAGGGTTTCCCCCCGTAAGGAATGAATCTTTCCCACCGGCAGCCCGTATCCAGCCTGAAAAGTATCCTTGACAATCGTATCGGCGGGCAGCGATCTCTCCGCAATGGGCGTTTGAGCGGCTGCCAATAAGGCGATTAGTGGCAACAGGGGCATTAAACCCGTGATCCAGAACAGTTTTTTCCTTGATACAGGCATGTCGGACTCCTGAAGATCTCCTGGTAGTGTGGGGTTTTATTGCTGACCGGCCAATTGTTCCCGGTATTCTTGCACGACTCATCGATATTGGCTGAAATAGATACATTTAACAATATCTCGGAAGATTGTAAAGCAGGACGAATAAAAGCCCTTTATATTTTTTATGATTTAGGGTATCTGATAGATTTTTAATTCCAAATACAGCGTCAAAATGGGAAAAATATGCGGATTTATCCTGAAAACCCTCGAAACGTCTATTACTTCGGCACCTGCCTGGCGGATATGTTTTATCCCGGGGCCGGCATGGCGGGCATCGAATTGCTCCAGCGAAGCGGGATTAGAGTTGTCTTCCCGTCACGGCAGACATGTTGCGGACAGCCGGCGTACAACTCCGGCTTTCCGGATGAAGCCAGAACCGTAGCGGCAAAGCAAATCGAACTGTTCTGTAAAGACTACCCTATAGTGGTCCCGTCCGGGTCCTGCGCGGGAATGATGAGGCACCATTACCCCAAATTGTTTCAGAACGACTCCCGCATCGACAAGGTGGCCGCATTTTCGGAGCGCGTGTTCGAACTGTCGGAATTTCTGGTCCATGCCGTCGACATCAAGCTGGCCGATCAAGGTCCGCCGATCAAAGTGACCTGGCATTCGTCCTGCCATGCGATGCGCGAAATGGGTGTCACGGAGGATTCCAAGGCCCTGATCCGCAGGCTAAAAAACGTGGAGTTGGTCGAGCTGCAGCGGGAAACCGACTGCTGCGGATTCGGGGGAACCTTTGCGGTCAAGCAGCCGGCTATCTCCGCTGTCATGGTAAAGGACAAATCGGACGACATCCGCCAGACGGGAGCGCAGCGATTTATCACCGGCGACTGCGGCTGTCTGATGAACATCAGTGGCGCCATGCAGAACACCGACACGCCAATTCAGGGCCAGCATCTGGCCGATTTTATATGGGAGAGAATCAATGCCAAACCATCAGCCGCTTGATTTCGAAAAAAATGTCGACCGGGCGTTAAACGACCCTCAGCTGATAAAAAACATACAATCCGCCATGGACACCCTGGTGCTCAAGCGCAAAAGCGTTTTTACAGATCCGGATGAAATCGATCGCCTCAGAATATTGGGAAATTCAATTAAAAACAACGCCCTGAGCAAACTACCTGAGCTTTTGGAGCAGCTGGAAAAAAAATGCACCCAAAACGGCATCCAGGTACACTGGGCGGAGACTGCCGCGGAAGCCAACCAGCTGGTTTTGGACATCATGCAATCCCATCAGGCCACCCGGCTGGTCAAAGGCAAGTCCATGGTCTCCGAAGAAATGGAGCTCAATGCTTTTCTGAAGAAAAATGGAATCGAAGCCCTGGAGACCGATCTGGGCGAATTTATCATTCAGCTTAACAACGAAACCCCCGCCCATATCATCGTACCGGCCATTCATAAAAACAAAGACCAGATTTCCCGAATATTCCACGAAAAAATTCCGGATGCCCCCTACACCGAGAATGTGGACGAACTGAACGCCATCGCCCGCAAAACCCTGAGAAAGAAGTTTGAAAAAGCCGATGTGGGACTGAGCGGGGTGAATTTCGCAGTGGCGGAAACCGGGACCCTTTGTCTGGTGGAAAACGAGGGCAACGGGCGCATGTGCACGACCGTGCCCGGCGTACATATCGCTCTAATGGGCCTGGAAAAAGTCATCGAAAAGTTGGCAGAGCTGCCGCCCATGCTGCGGCTGCTGATCGGTTCGGCCACCGGCCAGCTCATCACCACCTACGTCAACATGATTACCTCGCCGCGCAAACCGGGTGAAAAAGACGGGCCCAAGGAAGTCCATCTGATCATCCTGGACAACGGCCGCTCAAAAATATACGCCGACGATCAGCGCCGTCAGACCCTATATTGCATTCGCTGCGGGACCTGCCTGAGCCACTGCCCGGTCTACAATCGTATCGGCGGCCACGCCTATGGTTATATTTATCCAGGGCCCATCGGCAAGATTTTGAATCCGCAGGTCGAAGGCCTGGAAGCCGCCGGGGTGCTGGCGACGGCATCCAGCCTGTGCAACTCCTGCGAAGAGGTCTGCCCGGTCAAAATTCCCATCCCGGATCTCATCCGTCGCATACGCAATGAAAGCTACTCCAAAGATCCCACCAGTACAGTGACAGGACACGGGTACAAGCGCAACTGGGTCGAAAGCCTGACCTGGAAAATCTGGGCTCTGGCAAACACTCACCCGCTGGTCAATGCGGTCGGCATCAAAATCATGTCGGCCCTGGGGCAAAAATTGCCGCCGGAGGGACCGTTGAAGCGCTGGACCCGTTACCGCAAGGTCCCTGAATTTGCGCCTCGAAGTCTGCATGAACTAGTCAAACACAATGGAGTCGACAATGAGTGAACGATCACGTGAAAGGATTTACGCCAGGCTGAGGGCCGGCGGCCGGGCGGCCGCGTCCGCGATACCCCGATCGGAACCGATGCCGGCCGGGACTTACCGCCGACCTGAAAGAATTGAAAAATTAAAGTCCCTTATGGAAGCAATGCGCACCGAGGTGCACGTCACCAGTAAAGGCAACTGGGTTTCCGAATTAGAACGCATATTAAAAGACCGGAAATTGAAAAGCTTGGTTTATCCGCCGGAGACGGCGCTGGGTGACACCCTTAAACACCATTGGGAAAATCACGCCGCCGATATGCCTGAATTAATACCCTATTCGGAAGATATCGAGGAATTCAAATCGCGGCTGTTTACCATCGACGCCGGCATCACCTCCACCGCCGGCGCCATAGCCGATCCCGGCGCCTTGATCTTGTGGCCTACGGACAAAGAACCCCGCCTGATGTCACTGGTACCGTCCATCCACATCGCCGTCCTGGAGGCTGACAAAATATTCAGCTCGTTTTCCGAGGTCGTCCGGGAAGAGGGGTGGTCGACTAAAATGCCCACCAACGTGGTCTTGATATCGGGCCCCTCCAAGACGGCAGACATCGAAATGACCCTTGCCTTTGGTGTCCACGGTCCCCGGGAGTTGATCGTGCTTATATTGAACTAGTCCTTCCGCCGCGATTTTTCTTGATCACCTGCTTATTTTTCTTGTATATACCAATTATTGCCAAAATCCCAAAGATGGAAGGAAACGATAACATGGTTCCTGAAATCAATAGAATTCTGTTTCCCACCGACTTGTCCGAAACGTCCGGTTTCGCCTTCAACTACGCCGCCGGTCTCGCCAATCGTTACGATGCCTCGATCGTTATAATGCATGTTCTCAAGGACGTCACCCACGGTTCCGACAGCTTGATCACCAGCGTCATCAGTGAAGAAAGGTGGCAGGAAATCCTCACCCGCAAGAGAGCCGAGGTTATCGAGAAAATCCAGCGGCGACTGGAAAATTTCTGTGAAGAGACCAGATCCAGGCTGTCCGGCTGACCCTTTCTGATAGGCGGACCGCGAGCTAAAGCTCGCTTGGCCTTCGGCCATCCGCCTATCGGCCGGCTGTCGAGCTTCGCTCTAACCCACTTGAC
>Ga0209367_1006215_pt1 | contig 16561 bp, 7 predicted proteins | sample WorMetLIZISLAND2_FD_187412 | JGI IMG/M metagenome (GOLD analysis project Ga0209367, IMG submission 187412) | Marine gutless worms symbiont microbial communities from Max Planck institute for Marine Microbiology, Germany - Olavius geniculatus... ... | reverse complement strand
CTTGTAGCTTATGCCATGCCCGACATACCCTCAAAATTTCAGAAAGATCCGTCCATAACTTTTTGAGTTATCTTGCTCACACACAGACAGACAGACAAACAGACAAACAAAAACCGGCAAAAAGATAACCTCCTTGGCGGAGGTAAAAATACCAAATGCATCAGCAGTCAGCACTTGGTGCGATTTTTGAGCTAGAAATGCAAAGAATATGTGTGACTGGAGCTTTGCTCTGGACCCCACTGGAAAGCTTACAATTCACCTTACAATGCATCACAGCCAGGAGGCCAGTTTTGCGGTCTTGGGGCAGGCTTAAGACAACCAGCCAGATACCCACCAAATATTGGCACATTTTATTCTGTGGGGAGCACACAGAAACACATACGAATCAAGCAACTGAAAAACGTAGAAATCCCCAAAAACCCAGCCAGGTTGGACTTCTGAAAAACGTTTTTTACAACCCTGCCTTGAGGTGCAGTCCACCCCTTCTGGGAAAGTCTGGTCACATGCCTCATAACTACGGAATACTCACTAAAGTGCTCACCTACGGTTCAACTCAGTAAAACGCTACTAACACTAACGCTGAATACCGCACATTATACAATGCAACTGAAGTCTTGTAATACCACTAATAAAGAATATATTATGATGACGACATTGATGACGGTGAAAGTGATAATAGCAATTAAACAGTAGCCTACAGCCCTTAGTCCACAGTTAACTACCAATGTTCAGTGACATCTGTGATCAACACTTAAAGCCCAAGTCGCACCAAAAAACGACATTGGCTAAATATGTGTAGAATGTAACAGTAATTAATAATACGCTGATCTAATGGAATGAAAACATCATTTTGAAGTAATTTTCAAAGAAATATGTTGTGCAGGCTGAACACACCCGAATGTGCCACAGTAACTGATGACGTCACACACAGGACGCTTTGTTGCCAAACTGACATTCGCATCGGAAACATAGTAAATGCGTCAGTTTTACTCAGAATTATGTCTGTCTTATCGTACAAGTAATGATGCATAGGTGACATCAGAAATTATGTCATTGTTAATTTGTTCACTACTAGAGGTGTGTGGTTAATAAAATTAATGAAGTGCTGGAATATTGTGGTTTTTTAGTGGGATAACTGCTGATGAAAAATTTGGCCTTTTTTGAGGCTACCTGGCCGTAAATTAAGCTGCATTTGACTTCAAGACAATAAAGCTAGTTAGCAACCCTATTGCAGATGACGTCACAGTTTCGAAAATGGCCAAAACCGTGAAAAGAGAAAAATGAGTTTAATTTTTAGAGTATTAAACTATTAAAAAGTATTAGCAACCAGAAGTTTAATGACTATTGACAATTAGCATTTGATAAAGCTAACTAGCGCTTTATAACAGTTACGTAAACCGATGCGACTTGGCCTTAAACTCACACCTTTGATAAACTCACAGACAGAAACAGCATCAACCACAACCACTAATGTGTCGCTTACAAATGGCAACTAATAAATTAAAAATAAGTAAATACAGATTATGATTTGATGCACGCGCCCAGCTGAACGTTTAACTCAGTCGAAAAATTCTATGGTACAATCTTGTTGCCAACTCTTAAAAAACACACCAGCGGGAAGTTACAGCAGCAATGAATACTGGATGAATATTTTGACTGGAATTCCAATGAAACATCATCACAGTCGCAGGTTACGGAGCTTGGTCAGCGAGCGTTTCAACAGCCTCGGCTGTTTTGCCGCCCCAACTACATCGACTCCAGTGAACTTTTGAGACAGTTCCGAGCTACGTAATGCGTAGAGCTCAGGGTAACTCAGCCGAAACTACAACCAGACCAGTCAACAGTAAAAATTAAACTCTGATTACGGCTCTCTGCGTAAAACCATTTCACAGCTACAGAGCGTCACCTGCCATATGGGATCACACAATGTTACCTGCCACTTGAGACAGGTGAATGCATGCCCTGCCTCAACCCCAGCAAGCAAGCTGGTACTTGATTTACCTACCTCAGAGGGATAAAAGGCTGAGTTGACCTTGGTGTTGGTTATACACTGAAATGGTTTACCTGTCCACAGACAGTCACCCGTGACCCATCCACTTTCTAGTGACTCGTAAGTATAACATCCTAACCATTACACCACTGAGCCACTTGACAGTAACAAGTAATTTGAGCAAAGCTCACGAGACATGTGACAGCCTTAGCAGTTCTTGTTCATAAATTGTCTAGGTCCATCTCTAGCCATTTTGTTGCAATTCACTCTTCGAATGTGCACTGCAGGCAAAAATTTCGAAAAATTTGCCAAAACCGCCACTTCTGGAAGTTCAAGGTCGTTCAAGGTCATCGATGTTGATAAAAGTAAATAGCCTGTCACCAGTGCTTGTTATGATAAGCAACATGTCTATACCTATCTGCAACTGTTTTCACACTAGACAAGCCAATAGCAGCAAAATAACATTTCTCCAGAGAGGTACCCTTCTTTGACGCCCTTGTTTGAGGGGAACCCCCTCACCCAAGGCAAAAAATTTTGTCACAAAAAAATAACAGTCCTTGTGGTAGCCCACAGTGGAGTTATTGTAATCCTAGCTTGTGCCGTTTTGATACAGATCAAGAGTGTGATGGATGGACAGACAGACAGATGGACAGACACCTGGACGACGGCAAAGACGTGCGAAGCATTACATGCTGTCGCACGTAAAAAGCTCCGCTACCACTAGGAAATTATGGCATCAGCTTCATTGTTGGAACCTGGCCATAGACCAGCACTGATGATGAAAGCTGCAAAAGACTTGAAATTCCCTCAAATTTCCCTGACAGCATTGACACCTGTAAATGTCTAACATTATAACAAAATTGTTGCAAAACCATTCTGCTGATGAATTTTATCTGAAATGTGCTAAAACAGTGCTTCTTGAGAACGAACGGACGTAAACAACCGAGAGAGACCTGTACAAGTCGACGCTGTTTGGCTGCGGGTGACATGACGTCATTGCTGATGATGTCATCAAGAAGTTGCAGCAGAGCGGAGTGTGCGACATCATGACGTTGTTGCTCGTACTCTGTGGTAGACACTCGTTCACAATAGGTCAATGGCATGGCACGACGACCCTCCTGTCAATAAATCGATCAACAGTACCACACGATAATAACAGACTGGTTAGTGGCTAATTTCATATTCCATAGCAGTCATTCACTCACAGTATGACAACGGCACTGCATGATGTCCACTGACAGTCGATTAACAGCAACGAGGACAAAAGGTCAAACATAATTTGGTAAGATGTGTAATTGCTGATTAATGCTGGCACTAGGCAAATCACACATAGGCAATTGCAAGTTTTGGCTTGAGATTCATTCACCTCAAAATCTCTCATTCCCAGTGGTTGGTGACACTCATCGAAACACGATGTGGTATCAACTCCACAAGTTCCACAACTGTATCTGCCAAATGGCATGTAAATCTGTCAAACGGTCTGAGCAGGGTCCGTAAATGTGACAAACAACAGACAGACCACTCTGTGATGAAATGTGTAGCTATATCCTATAGCAGGGCTCCCAGGAGTAAGAAGTAAAATTTCAGGACCCAATGTTTACAGAATTTCAGGACAATTTCAGGACATTTCTGTCGGTTTGACGAGGCTCAAAACACAGAAAATGCACGTTTTCCTGTCCCCATAAATGTAATTCATTGAAGCAGATCAGTATTGCAGTCCTAAAAATGTTACTAAGGCACTGTTATCAACATACTTAGGCAAAACTGTAGTAAGTAAGTAAGTAAGCAAGCCAAAAGTACTGATAAAGTCCTGTTAACTAAGAAAGTACAAAATGAATGCAATGCCGCAACAACAGCATAACAAAAATCCATATCAGGACATTGTGACCAAATGAGTAAAATTTCATGACAATTGCTGATTTCAAGACAATTTCAGGACACCTGTTAAATTTCAGGAATGTCAGGAATTTCAGGACAGCTGGGAGCCCTGATATAGTGAGTGATTGGGGCTTTACGTCCTGCATGACACAGTATTTCTAGGCAAAATGCACGTACACATAATAACGAAACAAAAAGTTTAACCTTTACACAAAGTCTAACTTTTATGGGACACAAAACACAGAAAACAAACTAAACCTAAAATTGTAACAACTGCCAATTATAATTCTGCATATTTATTGATAATGGTAGTTCTAATAATCTTCCTTCTTATGCTCCAGACAGTCATCAATGACAGAATGCTGTCTACTGGAGGATGAGGCAGGTACATCCTATAATCAGAATTACTTTAAGCAGCAGCGATTCCAACTAATAATAATAAAGTTCAGCAATAGCTACAGCATGTAGCAATAGCTGTCATCACGGCACTGCCACTGCAAGAATTCACCTAGTTGACTTATAGGGTATTTACACGATCTAGCAAACGTCCAGCATTAGCACGTGTATTTTGAATACATTTGCTGGATCGTGTAAACACCCCATTAATGAACGTAGCACACAGCGACAGGTGGCCGATAATCTTTGGACCAAACTGATCAGCTTCAGCCACAGACCTACCTAAATTGGCAGCTACAGTACTACATTCAACGTTGCTGTTTATTTATTATTATATACTCAGCACAAAAGCTGACATTCATCGTACCATCCCACAGAGAGTAAAGGGCTGAGTTAAACTGGTAAACTGGCTACAAACTAAGATAATTTACATACTAATGACAAGTAACCAATTGTTTTTTCAGCATCAAATGACACTAACAAACTACAGCAAGATACAACTCATGACAAACCCAAAATGGCCGGGAAATTTTTGCCTTCTTCTTCTCGCACAACTTCTCACTGATCCGAGTGACGAGAGCCACAGGAACTTGGAATAGTTCATTGTAGTGGTCAAGTAACACGCTGACCACATAGCGTGCCATCGCCTCGTCCCACTCCTCAGAGATCTCACAGCTCAGTATGTACTTGGAGAATACGCTCACGACCTTCAATAAAACACAATAACTTGACTAGGATTAAAGGTAAAGGAAACCATGCCCCAGCTGGGGCATAGGCAGGGTGCTCATCTCCCACTCGCAGCCGTTGAGCCTGTAGGTGGATAAACCACTTGAGTCCTGACGCATGGCCGGTGCGACGCCAAACCTAAGGTTACCTTCCCAGCCTCGGGGCATCACCACCCTTTGACCGGTACCAAATTATACTGCTTGGTGACAGAGGCACATGTGTGTGAACAACTTGCCTAAGGTCGTTACCTGGCAGGGTCCTGGTGCGTATTCGAACCTGCGCCCCTGAGTGACCTCAGGATTACATGTCCGGCATGTTACCGCTAGGCTACCGAGCCACAGACTAGGATTGGTGACAATAAAACTCTTTTCAATAAATAACTTTACAAAAATTAACAAGCTATCTAGTTTGATTAAAGCTATGGCAAATGTGCAAGAAAATGCGCACTATTTGTTCAACAACTTCAGCTAACAGCCATCATGAATGCATTGGAAAAAAATCGCTAAGCATTTGGCTTATCCACTGATGAAAACAAACTGAATAGTTACGTCATCTGAAAAAATTGATTATCGACATTAGACCCTGCTTCCATCAGAGCGTTTTGGCTACTGCAACACCTGCATTCATTGCACACTTGCTTGCATATAATGCACAACTTTATTGTGTCATCTGTGTCACTTGATCAAGGTAATTCAGCGACAAACAAGATTGCTAATTGGTGCTGCCCTCTGGTAAACCATTAGTACGCATTCGTAAAAAGTTTAGGCTAGGATTTGACTCCCAAATCTGCCCTTTACTGAAGAGTCACCTGCCTGGCAAATGGCATCTACAGGGTGGATGTGCCACTTTACTTCTGTCCATATCTTCGCCAATTATTGACCGATTTTCACAATTCTTTCACCGGCACACTCTGCAGAAAATTTGCGATAGTGTGATTACTATAGATCCCACCACATCACAAATGCCTCTCTACAATACCTTGTGAAATATCAATAAAATACGTATACATAACGATAATAACAAACATTTTGGTAAAATTGAAAAAAAAACACTCCAAACCAACATTGCAGTGAATGGTCTGCAACTGTGTTGGTCTAACATAGTCTGGTGTCATAAAAATCATTCATCGCAATGTTGGTCTGAAGCATTTTTTCATTTACCTAAATTTTTGTTATTATCGTTAGTTTGTGCTTACATTTATATTTCACAATGTAGTGTAGAAACGCATTTACCGTGTGGTGGGATATAAAATAACCACATTATTGCAAATTGTCTGCAGAGTGTGACAGTACAAGAATTTTGAAAATCGGTCAATAACTGGCAAAGATATGGACGAAAGTAAAGTGGCATGTTTTTTATGGCCCACGGTGTAAATCCATCAAACAGTTCAAAAGCATGCATGAATGTGACACATAGACCGTGCGAAGAAAAATGTGTAGCAATAAGCAAAACCGCTTGCATTGCAAGAGCCATTCCATCTTGCACATCACATGCTGGGTTAAATAAAAATGAGTCATTTACCTGCGGACGTGCGAGCTTGTGGCAGGTAGCAGCAATGTGACAGTTGCTGCTGGCATGAGACAAGAACTCAAAAAACATAAACAAGCGCTGACGACTGGACTGCGATAGACACAGACAACACAGCTGTAGAGCCTCCAGTAGATCAACGGTTGAGATCCCTACATGATGAACAGACAGACAACACAACTGAAAACACAGCTTCTACTGGACCAACTAAAAATATCTCTACGCAACACACAGAAACAATAACTCAATGACAGTGAACAAATGCTGACAGAAACTACATAACTGCAGAACTTCAACCAAATAAGCTGTCGAAATTTCTCTCAATACACAGCATACATCAAAACTGTATACAAAAAATGATTTTGCACAACAAGCTGTTCGCGCTGTTGACAGTTCATACAAATGAGAACTTCACAAACAACTAGACCCGCAAAAGTCACTGGTGGTGACATCGAGTGCACAAGACGACTGGTTGAATAAAATGAAAACAAATGCGAATAGAATGAGAGATGTAAATAAGCTCATACATTACAACCGTAACTAACTTAATATCCATCATGGGGAGCATCTGGTGGACAATCGTTCCAATGAAAACAAAAACAGACGTCAAAAGTGAATAAAAACTAAACGATAAAGGCTGGAACTTGACAAATTTATATTCACAACTTATCCGAGGTCCACTAACCATCGAAGCGATCATGACTTGGAGAAGTGCGATGGTGTACATTAGCAGCGGGACTGTACACATCCGGACACGACTGTGAGCAGAACTGCATTAGCAGCGATTCACTCGGCGCAGCAGGCTGAAGAGCGTCCTGGAGCAAGTCCGTCGCCGACGATGTGAAATTCAACTCATCCGAACTGATGGCGTGGTCTCGTAGCAACTGTTGTGGACTTGCCAGTTCATCACCGTGATCATCAGTGTATTCCAAGCATGATGACTGTGGGCCGTAACTAAACATTCTCTGCTCCCGACGTAGTGCCGACGTCACTGGCGGAAAATATGGAACCGTCGTGTGCTCATCCTGGAGATATGTGACTGGTGATCTTGCAGAAGAAATGGCTATATCCGTATTTCCGATGCCTTTCAAATCCATGTTTCCGATGCTCTTCAGCTGCCGAATCAGAGTGTCGAAGTCGTCCATGATGCAGAGGGAAGAAAACTCATCATTGGTTGGTGATTTGAAGCATCCACTGTCAACCAGGGATGATGTGCCGCTGTGCTGTGAAGTGTCAGATGTGTGAAGTAGTCCGTGCAGCTCCGGTGCGTATGAATACTGCACTGAATCACCAAGTGCTGACTGACTTGTTGGCTTTGGTGTTAATACGCCTAAAAACCAAATCCATTGACATATAACCATCAACCACAACTGCCAAATGTGCATAATAGTGTATCATAGTTACTAGGTTACTGTTATCTTTTGCTCACAAAAAAATCAAAAAGTAACGATAATGACGCAGCAGCCTACACAGTACACGAACTGAGCCAGTCAAAGAGTGCAGACTGTTAAACTAACACTACACAAGTTCTAGTACAAATTTTGATGACATGTTCGATATGAAATAAAGCTAGATTACAAATGTTCATTATCAGCCACTTTAGGATGTCAAGAAGTCCGAAACTTCAAATACCGGTAATTTTAAAAATTTCAGTCAATGAACTTTCACACGATTAATCAATATTAATTAATCGTTAATTTCCACAGCCCTAATAGTTTAGTGCGATGCGACATACTGAATCCTGCAACAATGAAGTAAGTAATAATAGACATACTGATAATGCTGGCGACGACATCGTAGAGCTGATAAGTAAGTAACGGTTCACGCCACGTCAGACAGTAGTCAGCAACCAGGTTACTCAGATCATTCACATACCAACCCGGTTCAACTCCAGAGTCTAGAACAAACAACAACTACTACTAAGTACAACAACAACAACAAGTACTACAGTACTGCTACTAGTACTACTATGACTACCAGTACAACTAAAACAAGATTACACAGACCATTTACATACCAGCTTGGCTAAGCACAGTCTTGGACACATAACAACTACAACAACAACTACAACTACAACAACAACTACCACTACTAGCAATCATATTACACAGATCATTAACGTACCAATCAAGCTCAACACCAGAGACTAAAACAGACAACAACTATAACAACTAACAACTACTAAGGCCCAGTTCTTTTAAGTAACTACTTCAGTTAGTAAACCATCTATTAATTTCAACTCACTAGTTAAATTTGTGTGCATTCCTGAACAAAACGTTGAATGGCCATCAGCTAACCGAACGGTAAACTATAGTTGCTCAGCAACGATGTTCACTGCACTAAGTACTTCCTCCTAGTGCAGATGGCTGTCATGAATATTAATGAGCACAAGTGCACGTCAGCAAGCCCACGGGCCAGCCAACTGATTGCAGACAGAGATTTTGTCTATTCATGAATGGATTTTGAAGTAAAATTTGTAGTAGCAAACGTCTCATCAAGCGTTTTGAAGACTCTGCTATGCTGTAAAATCATTCTATAGTATCACATTCGTCAATAACCTGCTTGCAAAATGGTACACAGGTTGCGTTAAATACAATAACTATGATCGATGGTTAGCTAACTGGCCAATTTCGGCCAGTTAAATTTTTGGCCATTATAACCATTGGTTAGTGCAACGGAAAACAAAAGTTATGCAAATCTGCCAGTTGACGCTAACTTGACTGGCCAGTTAAGATCCAGAAACCCGGCCTAAGTACTACTACTACCACAACTACCCTCAGTGCCTGCATCTACCACAGGTATATGAACATTAACATTAACTACTACAACTACAGCAACTACTACTACTACTACTATTAGTGCTACAACTACTACTACCCCTGTTACTACCATTAGAGCTCAATGCCTAAATCTGGAAAAATGCACGACTAAATAACAAATTAACTAACAAACTATCTGACGAGCTAACAAACTAGCAAACAAATTAATAACTCAAATGACTAATCAGAGTAATTTAAAAACTAACAGTTATCATAATCAAATAAACTAACAAATTAAATGATGAACTGACTAACAAATAAACTAACTAACAAAGTCTACACGAGCCTACAGTATAGTATAAACAATAAACCAAAGTATACTATAACTGAACAAAGCAAAACTACTACTACTACTACTACTACTACTACTACTACTACTACTACTACTACTACTACTACTACCACTGATCTGAAATGTCTCTGCTCACAATTAGTGAGTAATTTCATTGCTTCATTGAGCCACTTTGGCCAAATGTCATCAGTAGACAGACCTGATACACAGAACAAGCAAAACTTAGGTTAAGATAAACCAATGACAGCAATAATGACAATGATGCAATGTAATGTAACACAAAATGCATAATTTAAATATGATGCTACGGAACAATGATGCTGGCCCACATTCGAACATAACAACAGAGAGCTTCCACGAGAAAAATTATGTCACAAGAATTCCCAGACTCATGGTCAATTTGCTCGTCTTCCTGACAGCAGCTGCTAAACTGCCAGACATTATGCATTTTGCAAAGAAATGGTCACCATTAGTATGTGTGAAATATAGAATATCATAATTATTGAATAGACAGATCCTTGTATGACCAACAAAACAATATAGTCTTCAGGTGCCAGCTAGATGTTAACAGTAGGTGCCTGGAGGCCCTGGACGTGACATCAAACTGCAGTTTAATGTACAATTTCACACAATCTACTAGAGCTGATAACGATTCTAATTTTAATAATTTGAGTGCTCCAGAATTAGCAATCAATTAATCACCAATGCAAATCAAAAATTACTTATGCTAATTGTGCAAAAAAAGACACAAGGTTTTGTTTAACAACTTCCTCTAACAGCCCTCATAAATGCACCGAGACACAATAAGTGAGAGACTGTTCCATCCAGGCTTGCAGAGAGATTAAACGTTTACGTTATCTGGAAAGAAATGATTATCATCTATCAGATACCGTTCATTCTTTCGTCATGTGAGTTCGACCAAAACTTTTTCGAGTAACATTTTATTAATCGTTAAAATTCTCTTAAAAATTACAGTGCAATTAATCACTAATTTTAGCAAATCCAGGATGTATATTGCTGATCAATGACTTACGTTCAGCGTGCTGGCTGTCCAGGCAGTATGGCAGCAAATGGTCAGAAATGCATGAGACACTGAGAGAGTTTAATCCAATCAGTTTATCAATGTCATCAACTTGCAGGATCTCATGTAACCTATACACACATATAGTTACACATGTATACAGACTGACATTACTTAAAGCAAATAACTTGGTAGCCTAACGCATAAAAAGTGTCGGGCAAAAAAATGTTATCCGTAAGAAACCTTTTAACACATTCGGGGGAATCGGGACACTAATAAAAAAGAAGCAAAAATGTTTTCGACTGTGTAATACTCAACTATAAACTGAACTAATCATAGTTACATCCCAGCCCTGCACAAAATTTCATCAAAATGACAACTTGGTGTGCATGATTTGAGAACTTAGTTGAGCATTTATGAGTTTCTTATTGTCCGCATTATTAAGTAAATGGCCCATTACCTTGACAGCAAAATGTCAACATGACCCCATTTTCTTTAATTTTGTAATTTAATTTAATTTGATTTAATTTTCTTTATTACTTTTTAAAGCACTTTTTAGATTTTTATCGTTCATATCAAGCAAACAAATATGCATCATCATCACCTTGCCAGCACGACGTCAACACACACAGATCTCATCTCATCTTCACTAAGCCGCGGAGTTGGTGGAGTGCTAGCAGCAGCAGCAGCTTCACTCATTGGCGATGAAGAATTTTCTTGAGCACCACAGTCCGACAGCGGTCGGCGGAACTTAGCAACATGTGACTTCAGTCGAGAGTTGTGTCGTGCATGACAGCGACTATGTTGGTGGCATAGGCGCTTCTTTGTGTCGTGGAAGACATGTGACGATGGACAGTTTTCTGTCGGACTGTCGGAGAATGTATTATGATGCTGTGGACAGTCTATCGGCTCGTCTGCCATGCAGTCCGCCCGCACCCGCTCTCGGAAGCCGCACCGAGAACTATGACGACTACCAACAAGCGCTGGTTCCGACGAGAATTTCCTAAATACTTCTGAACTGCTACGCGGATGCAGATCCACGGTAGACTTGACAGCTTGGGATGAATCCGCAACAGAAGCAGGTCCGGAGCCTGCTGACGCGGATGCTGACGGAGATTTGTATATCGAGCTGTCATCAGAAAGTGTGCTGCACAGCTCAGAGAACTCGAATCTGGTATTCAACCTGAATAACAAAGAAACCATGTATGAAATGCAGTGCAGCCTCCATGTGTGTGGTGGTAAGAATTTGATAGCCTAGCCCACTTGTATTATGAGCTGTTCATTACAGTTCTAACTACTCCGTGTCTGAAAAAAACATCCCAAACATTATTGATTGTCACTCGAAGAAGGGTTGACCAATTTTAATAATTTTTGGCATGAACATTTCCAGCACAACTTGTCATTAAATGACAGGCCATTTTGCCATCTCACACAATGTCTGTTTCTGCACTACCTGGGGAAAAAACTGAACCAACAAAATATGCATGGAAATTAACAAAAATACGTCAAAGAACATCCCCAATGTCATCGATTATAACTTAAAGAAGGATTGATAGATTTTAATAATTTTTGGTGTAAACATTTTTGACACAACTGCCCATCAAACGACTGTTCTAGTTCCCACCTTACCTAGTGTCTGCTTCTGCACTACCTTGAAAAACCAAAACAAGCGATATGTACGTTGAAATGAACAAAAAAACTTCAATAAATTTCTTATCTTCAGACCTGTGTCCTCTAACAGTCAGTCAATTCCACTGTTTGACTGTCATGCAGCAGTGTGTTTAAAAGATGATGTTCAAGAATGTTGATAAATTCAAAAAGCAAATGGTGAAGTCTGGACTGTTCTGGAGCAGAACATCATTGACACTGCTGTCAACAAAAGGAGAAACCATCCGTGTGCTTGTGGTCACGTAGTAGGCTGACACTTTGAACATTTTTACTGCAGGCAGTTGAAAAACAGACAATTGGATGTACTATCAGACCAAGTGAAAGAAATGTGGAAAAATGTGTTTTAATGTCTTATTTTGATTAAGTAATAATGCTCCTTTAGATGAAACTACAATATTTTGTTGGTTCTATTTTCCCCAGGTAGTGCAGAAATAGACATTGAGTGCGGTGAGAAATTAAATAGTCATTTGATGGCCAGTTGTATCAGAAATATTCTTATCAAAAATTACTCAAATCTGATAATTCTTCTTTAAGATACAATCAAAAATGTCCAGGATGTTTTTTCCAAACACAGTGTACAAAACAAAAATTCATGTTCAACTTAGTAGCATACGTGAATCACAAATATGACACAAATTACTACTACTAATATGACCAATGATGGACAACGATGATGGACGACACTATTACTATTACTATTACTATTACATTACTATTACTACCATAACTACTACGGACAGATTTAAACCCCATCAAGCTAGCTAAATTCTGCAGTTACTGTAAAAAATATTTCCATAATTACAGTACCAATATGATTTGCAAGCCAGAAAATACAGATGACAGCAAACAGACAGCATCCAACAAAGTCTGGAATGGCCAACACAACAAAATTATACAAAAACAGATAATTGTGCAAACCGGAAAAGACGACGACTGTCTGTAAACTTTGGTTTCATAGCATCGTACTGAGCACCTCTCACGTCAACGAAAACTCGAACCCAAGGTTGATAGAACATGTCAAATATGCGCACCACTTGTGACCTATAGCATACCAGTGACGGATCAAATCTTATTGCATGCACAATAGCACATCAACAAGTTATCACCATATACACACTACAACTACTTTCCATGCAAACATGACTGAGTTCAAGATCACATATTTTCATTAGCAAATAGCCTGCAAGACAAGCTTAGAAATCAACTCGATTTTTCAACGTTGTGTCGATTTCAATAATCATAACAACACCTCTTTTTATGTACAACTTCCACGATCGCACTAAATTCATGCACCAGTGTTACACCTTTATTGGAGTATCCATCTATCACCACATAATTCTGTCAAATACACCACAAAAACATTACACCTAACACTAACAATAACCCTAACACTAACCCTAACCCTATCACTGTCCCTATTCCTAATCATAACAACAACATTAATCAGAAATTCTATTCTTTTACCAGCGCCCCCTTGCAAATGTCTTCATTTCCATACATTTCATACACAATCACTAATATAGATGACAAAAAAACGTGTTTTACACAACGAAAGCTTACTGAATAAGTGACAAAATCGCTGAATGACAATTTAGGGCATTTATTCAAAAAATGAAAAAAATGTCACATTATCCGAGTCGGATTCGAACACACAAACTCCAAAACACGAGTCAGTGGCCTAAACCACTGAGCTACGGACTCAATCGATAACCACTTACTGCAGCGTCTATATAATACAGTCTGTTATGTCACGTGACTGCTTTGACCAATAACAAGTGACTGCTGGGAGCGGACCACCGCGGCTAGAGTCCCGGTTACTAGGACGCAATACACTACCATTTTTCAATTCCAATTAAAAGTTTACGCAGGTGCATCTACGTTCATGAAACAGTTGCTTACATATTTACCACAGGTAGTAAAAAAGTCAACAGAGAAATGGTACAATCATTATATTAAATAAATAAACAAAGCTTAGATGCAGCAACAGTCAGGCAGTATGGTCGGCTTTCCCTAGCACAGCTGGGCTATTGTAAATCACACCATTCAATCCAGTCATAATATAGTGCAGCATATAAAAAGCGTAGCATTTACAATAACAACAACAGCAAAAACAACAATATTAACAAACCATTCATGACATGCAACTTTCATGCTAAATAACAATAAATTATAAGTTTCAACGTTGAAAAGGAAATATAATACTGAAGAAAGAGTTACCGAGATGGAACTGTGACAAAAAACTGAATGTTGGTGTTCTGTAGCTGTCGGTGAAACCACGTCACAGCGTCTGACGCCACAAAACAATCAGTGTACATGCGAAAATGTCGGATGTGCCGTCCAACTGGAACATTTTCGCGAAAGGCTCTGCATAACTCTTCAAACTAAACAACAATCACAACAGAATGCTGTACATAAATGAATGTTCTATGCTACAGAATGTGCACTGATAGAATGTTAAAATACACTAGTTTTCAGTAGTACTAAATACCGAAAACGACTGAAAATTACCAAAAACAACCAACTTGTTTTCGGTAGTTTATGATATTTAGTGCCACCCCTAGTTTTAACACGTAAGCTTATGTAGCAATGTTATTTTAAACACAAACATAATTGACATTAATTGTCCTTACATTAAATCGGCATCACCCAGCAGTTGGTGTATTAAACAGATGATAATGACAATCATATTTGAGCAGAATGTTACTAAAAGTCGCAGTTAGCACAGTTATAAAATCTAGATCTTCATGCGAAAGTTGACAGTAAATCTGTATAAGCTCCTAGCGTTATGTCAATGCTATCGTTGTTAGAATCTGTATTTGTACTTTCGTATCAGCAGCGTTTAAGTTCAGGTTCATTTTGTTACTAAAAATTTATTGTCGCTTACTGATCAGCAATACGTTAACTTAATTCTATTTTCAGTTTGGTGAACTGATAGAAGCAACGCAAAATTTGCTACTTTCAGTTCGGGGAAAACAGATAAAGGTAATGCCCGACGTAGCCGGGCTGCTGACATCCTGCCGCGCCGTCACGGTCAGGAGCTGAGCTGGTCTCACGACACTGCAGCCACTGACATTTCCAGACTTACCCCGTCGGCAGTTGACAATCTGGTGCAACTAAAATGTAGCAGAAAGTTAACGAACTACCTAACAAAGCTGAAATAAAAAATCTAAGTTTTAGGTCCATGCTGTAACTAAGTACATGAGCAGGCCATTTTGGTCCACTTCTGCCATTGTCAGCTCAGAGTAAACTGAAAGATTTTAAACCTCTCAGTATTTTTTAAAATATGAATAAGAATTGTGGCGCTTAATCATTTTTTCAGTCTATCTTGTATAAAGAAAGAACGTCGCTCTGCACAAGTCATGGTAGATCTATTGCGTCACTCTCCACCTCCGCAGATTTCATCTCAGCAGCCAGCGCTGGTAACGAAGAGTTTACTAGAACTCAGAGTTAAAGGTCCTGATATTTTTTTACTTTAGATTTAGTGAATCTATTCACCATTTCTAATGCAGTACTGGTGGCGGTGTGACATTAATAGCAGCGCGGCCGAACTGATTTTTGTAGCCCAATTACCTGCACTTCAGATCGCCGAACTGCTTTTAGTAAATTCTGATTCTGTCGACTCAGGTCGGCGAACTGGCGACAGTAATCTTGGTCACCAGTCTTTCCGTAGCACTGAGCTTACAAATATCAACTTACAACACGCGAAGCTTTGAAGCGATCTTGAAGAGGCCCTATATAACGAAATATACCAACAGACTCTCCATTACTAAACTGCATTTTATCCATTTTAACTATAATCAAACAAACATTTAAAACAACAACTCAAACTTTGTTTACAAATGCAACACCGTGTTCGGATTGGCCAGCAAGTAAACATGAATTAGGTCAACACGTAACGTATCGTCTAATTTACGGTCAAACCGTCAGACGGTGGGCGTAAGCGCTCGCCAGGAATAAATGGCGCTCGCCTACGAGATTCAACTTGCAACACAAACTAAACTAATTAACAGCCATCAAAATAGCTAACTTATTACCTTATTCACTTATCCACAGCAATTGCAATTTTGAGCGTTGTTGTAACTCGCGGTCTGCGGGAGTGTTTGGGTCGAGGTTTGGCTTAACCCTCCGAGGATGACCTCTGGCAGAATCACATATAAGCTAACCTGGGGTAAATTTTTCACCCCACTACTATTTGTTCATATTTTAAAATTAATTTATTAACTTTTTTGCTATGATTAGTACTG
>Ga0209367_1006214_pt1 | contig 16561 bp, 8 predicted proteins | sample WorMetLIZISLAND2_FD_187412 | JGI IMG/M metagenome (GOLD analysis project Ga0209367, IMG submission 187412) | Marine gutless worms symbiont microbial communities from Max Planck institute for Marine Microbiology, Germany - Olavius geniculatus... ... | reverse complement strand
GCCGCCGTACGACCAAACGCGTTTCACGTTCACCGTCCATACGCACCCTGCGCATACCGCCCTCACCAGGAGGTCGCCGGTCCAGGTCCGCCAGTCGCGCTAGCGCAGCTGTCGACGAGGGATACATTATAAAGTCGTTGAAATCGACCACCGACGAAAACCTGACGTCATCCAGGCCGACGTCCACCACTCGACTGGCGAGCTCCATCGGTGACGGGACGGTGGTGTTCGACGTGGAACTGACGAAACAGCAGCAGCAGCGCCAGCAGCAGCAAATGTGGGAGAAGATGGAGCGCTCGTCCAGTCAGCAGCACGTGGTCAACTCAACGTCGTCACTCGGCAGACGCTCGCTGGTAATCGAGAGTGTGACGCCGAGCGGCAACAGGCCTCTGACGGACCCGAGGGATGATCTGGATCCACCGACATACACCATGACGATGAACCAGCAGATGACGATGAACTACGAACCACCACTACCACCACCGCCACCACGACATCCAGACATCCGCGACGAGACAGTCAGAGAGCGCACCGTGTACGTGTCTTCGTCAGATAGAACTGGATCGCGGACGATGATGACCGGCGACGACGGATACTTGCCAGACAGACAGGTACCGACGACGACGGCAACCAGACCGAAGAAGAAGAAAAAACCGAAAATGGTAAACAGCGCCACGCAGATGGCCTTCGACAAGTCGACCCAAGTGATGCAGCCGACAAAGACGAGGAAGGACCCAGCTGACGACGAACCGGTGAAACGATCGAAGAGACCAATCACCAAGTCGGCACCTCCTCCAGCCAAGTCGGCGCCGGAACCTGAAATGGTAAGCCGAGCAACCCAGATGGCCGTCAACAAGTCGACACAGGTCAAAAAGAAACCACCAAAAAGTGAGGACGACGACGACGACGATAGCGACTTGGAACCGCAGCGCAGACGAAAAGTGCAACAACCACCGAAACGGCAGTCACCGGAACCGTCGCCCAGAACGAAGACGACAGACTTCGGGGTCCAGGTTGCGACCACCACAAACGAGTCGGATCTGATCAGGAACACACGTGAAGTGTCTGAATTCGACCGGCAGCAGACGTCAGTGACTCCAGAACCAAGACGCGGACCGGGGCCGGTCAACGGATACGAAAACCGCAGTTCACAAGATAGTGAGGAAGAAATTCAACCGCAGCAGCGCAGGAAGAACGAGACGACACCGAACTGGCAGGATAACGACGAGCAGTCGGACTCAGAACGACCTGCTCCCGCGCCGCGTTCAAGTGACATGGACCCCCGGGGTTCCAGCAGACAGGCGGGGGGCTACGAGTCGCCGTACGGACAGGACACAGTAGACCGTGGGTCGTTGCCGCCGTCCCGCGACGCGTACGAGGGTGAACCGGTCGACGAAGACAAGATCACGCCCGGCATATCACGCAGAAATCAAGCGCCGCCAAACTGGTGCTACCCGAGCGACGTCGATGACGACGATCCGGACAATCCCAGCATGCAGTTCCAACAGGACACGTACGCAGACCGACCGGACGGACTCGACGGCCTGGGTCCGGGGGTAGAAGGACCCGGCAGAAGCTGGTACTCGGCGACAGAGCAGCGTTCGGACGAGTACTCAGGCGGCGCCGGCAATCGCAGTGTTCCGGTGATGTCATCGTCTGCATTCGACGACCAGGACGAAGCTTATCTGCGCCAGCGGCGTGCCTACAACGTGTCCGCCACAAGACGGGCTCAACCGAGATCCGGCGCTTTTTCAAGCCGCCAGAGAGGACGAGAAGAAGCTAGAGGTTTTTCTACGTTTATTTCATCATCTTCGTCGTTGTCATCATTATCGCCATCACTGCTTTTTAAAATGCTCTTCACCTGAAACTATAAGCAGATTAATTCTAAAGGTAAAAATCTGACTTAAAAGGGATAGGACGCTTACATCGACGTAAATTCGTGGTATACAACAGGGCAATAGTTTTTTTTGTCGTACGAGGTTAGGTTGCGGATGACACTCAAAATGAATTGAAGTTTGTTGTTGTTTTAATTATTGAGTTAGAAAATTCCAGTATGTCTGTGCGTTAACTTTTTAACGGCGTTAATTTCTTTAATCGGGATTAATTTTTAACGCGTTAATTCGACATTCCTATAGGCTGTTGCTATACTGACACCGTTGCTGTGCAGCTCTGCTAGCGAGGGCTGAAGCACAGCGCGCCAACAACGTGGAAACACACTTCGGCTATGAAGGTTCTCGCGAGGCGTTTGTTCAACGCCTGATGCGTGGAGCGCCGAAGGGCAGCGTGACGCAGTGGGAGCACACAGAACGTGAAGAGGAAGAAATTGTCGGTCCGCTTTCCAAGCGGTTCGCACAGGAACACGGCACCGAGGCTGTCGAAGATAGCTTTATGCTCAACTTCGATACCGTCTCTGAGAAGGTAGCGTCATGGCGTCTATTTCTATGCTAAACTGATTCGTACAGGAGATACCGTTGCCCGTGTGACAGTTATAGATGAAGGGGGGAAAGGGACATATTTTGTTGTTGGTTAACAAGATCATGTTTAAGTGCACTGTCACTGTGGCTCACTCAAACATATTTATCAGAGTCAGGCCCCAGTCTTTAACAAACCCCGTGTGTGGATGTATGATATTCGTCAATCTCGTCGTCCGAATTTACAGCGTGTGATATTGTGGGCTCTGTGCCATGGTGGTGGGCTGCCTTTTAGTTCTGGTGATGCAGTGATGGCTTGGTCACGAAGTAGGCTTTAGAGGTTTGCCGCAAAACTTCTATAGTCTACTTGTATCACAAGCCCACGACTTCTGTCTGTTACAAAGTTTTCTCGAATCCCCGCGTCTCAAATAACCTTAGAGAGAGACCCCACTTGTAGACAGATTGAAGTTTTGCAGTACTATCTGTACATTGTAGACGGTATTTTGCTTGTTTTTGTGGCCGAAATACAGCTGTTACGTTGGTGTAGGTGGAGCTGAGCGTGGCTAAAGGGATGGCTGAGATGACTGTACGAGTGCGTTGTGAGCGTATCGTGCCAGTGCGTGGAGCAGTCGCCGACCTCTTTAAGAAAACCTCCGTCATCGTCACACGCGTCATTGAGGTCTGTCTGTGCCCTGCTCACCTCCCCCCACAGCCACAGGATGGGTCTAGACTCCTCTCTGATTAGCAGCCATTTCTCTGCATGAATTGTTGGTAACTTCCTCTAGCAGAATGGTTATAATTATAGCAAAGTCTGCAGTATAATCTACGTACATTGGAAATGGGGGCTTGCATATAATAGGCATAGGCTAACTGTAAAGGGCAAGTGTTATACCGTATTTTGACAATGTGTAAATGATTCTGAAGGATTAAGTGAGTAATGACAGTGTGTTATATAACATTGGGTGGATAATTTCAGATTGCATAATATCATAGGAGACAAGACAAGGAGCAAATTTACGTTGTTTTTTTTTATACTGACTACTTTCGTAATCTGGCGGACACAGACATACGAGATACATGTCTGTGATGAAAGCTTCACTGCAGCTGGACCGCGGCTGTAGAACACAGTGGAACGCAAATTTTAAACATTCAACGATTGCGGAAGGCGTTTTTGTTTGCTTGAAGTTCCGCGGCGTATTGTGACTTTTTAAAAACACACTTACTTGCAGGTGGACCTGGCGGTGACGACAGACCGCCAACAGTTGTACGATCATATCATAGCGCGCCAGCGTCAGTCAATGACGGGTCGCTTATCAACGACCGACACGTTCGACCTGTACAAGACGTTCGTCGCCATGGCTGAGATCGACGAGGCCGAGGGGCGTCAGCGACCACATGAAGTACGAATTGACCAGCAAGTAGACGAGCAGCGACTGATCGACCTTCAGCTTAGCGCGTCCAGGTCAGTCCGTCACAACAGGCCCGCGGTCGAGACGTGGAGAAAAAGCGGGAAAGTTTCCCCGGGCCCCGCGATCTTTGGGTGGTCCCGCCATCGCTAAAAAGAGATATTTTGCTATATGCTCAATCTTCTGCATTGGGCTTACGTTATGTCGTTAATATTCTGCAACGATTTTTTTCGTTACATGTACAGCGAAACAGGGCCCCCGGAAAAGAGGCCCTATAGATCACACTATCGGAAACAGCGCAACATTTTCTGCTTGTGACACTGTGGGGGTATCTACAAAAATTTTCTGGGGACAGTCCTCTCCCAGACATCACCCCATTAACGGCCCCTCCAGAATGGTCTGCAGGGCCACACTGTGGCTCTCGACTAGTGATTGCAATCCCGGGATCTCGGCCGTTTTTGCCAATCCGAATCTCGGGATTGGCGGCGTCCCAATCCCGCGATTTCGGGATTACAAAAATTAGTTGAAATTGTATTTTTTTCACGTGCTAAATGATACAAATAAAAAATTTAGCCGTCTGATGAGTAAAATATTTTATGTGCACTAGAGTCTTACTCCTTGCTATGCACTGTAATTTGTATTTTGACAGTTACTGTCACCCCTAACAGTTCGAATACATTCTCAGTAGGACGTATGCTACATCTTATGCCTTATATAAGTCAATTGTAGATACCAAAACAACGACCATTCTGTAAGCCTAATCCCGAAACGGGATCACGGGATTACAAATTTCTCAATCCCGGATCCCGGGATTAAAAATACAATCCCGGGATTGCAATCACTACTCTCGACGGGCCTGCATCACAAGCAAACATGACGGCGCCGCCAAGTGGATGACATGACATAAGGCCGTCCGTCGTCCAGTTGTAGAGTGAGCGAGTAGGGTTTAACGTCCCGCCCGACACAGTATAGGTCATTTCGGGGACGACCTTTGCAGGCAAAATTGCACGTAAACATAATAACAAAACAAAAAGTTTAACCGAGTCTGATGCAGGGACAGCAGATTAGGTTACGATGCAAACAGCAATCATCGCACAATACGCATATGCGTCAGTTTCTTAAAGTTTCTCTTGAACTTTCTGATCGACGTTTGGTGACCTTGTCTTTTGATCTTTTTAACTGACACATCGGGAACATTCACACAGAATTTCTATGCCCTCTGCTTGCATTACAAGCACCTCCGGTCTGTGACTTATATTATAGCTACAATAAATATTTCACATTCGTGTAGGCTACTTATAGTGTTTTATGTTTACTGTTTTGTCTGGGGTGGCATAACGGGTCGATAACTTCACGAGTGCTGTCACGTGTGATTAAACAAATGACAATGTAGGCATACGTTACAGACCGCGGAATAAGTGTAGTGCTAAACCACTGCCGCGAATTCAAAATCTATTTATTAGACCTATTTTCTAAGCAGTGCAGCTAACAAAAATCAACCGACCCGTAAACAGCCTCCTTTATCGTCACTTTGCTTTGGCGGAAGTACGTCGTAATGGCTATAAAAAATGAACCGCGATAATACAGCACTGTTCGTGTCGTGTGGTCACTGAACGACGCCTGCATGGTGGTCGGGCGGCAGCTTAATAGTCCGAAAGCTAGACAGTCCAAAAGTTTGGGGTTTTTTTCTACAGACGTTGACTCAATCTCCACGTTTTCTCTCAACTAAGAGCATGGGGTAAGGGTTAGAATTAGTGAAAATGCATGTTGCAGTATAGGCCTACACCTTCGGACTGTTGGACCTTCAGATTATAGACACACAGTCGCATGGTTGATATACAGGTCAGCTCTGGGCATGCGCGAGTCCGGTGCTGCCGACTTCCGGCGAGTTGACGGCCGCCTGCCGGCCATCGACGCCGGCGACGTGGACTTCCGGTCACGTGCTCACCAGCGACCGGTCGAGTCGGCCATTGCGGCGGGGTCTGTCATGGCGGCCAGCAGATCGCGTCAACTCTACTACCAGTCGTGATCGAACCAGTCTACGCCACAACACCCTCAGGATGCACGATATTAGCCTATGGATCGTCCAACAGTCGCGACTGTCTGCACTCGCTGAAACCGTGAACCAGCAAAAACAAGCGAAAACGTCGGCCCAGTGCTGACAGAGTATGCGGCCGTCCACCTAGTTATAGGTACTCGTTTACTGCACGGTAACCTAACTTTATCTTCAATCCTGAACTCGATCGATCTTTTGAACCGAAATTATTGGCACATCGGTTACTTCTGGTCTATTGGGGAACAATGGCGCCAGTTTCCACGTCTTCCTGTTTTCATGCCAGGAACCCGTATATCCAATGCTGGATAAAGGTGGACAGAGAAACGAACGGATGGGTGGTCGGGCAAGATCTAAAATGTGGTCTGTTAATAACTTGAGCTTTTGCAGCTTCTCTGTAACGAAAAAAACTATAGACAACCGGCAGCGTCAAGCTTTTTCGTCATATACTCATCCTGTTCAGCATGCATGCTGAAATGTTTTGCAGCAGTTTTTTTTGCAAACGTTTTATTGTATGCGCAACCACGGCCTAACTAATTAAGTGGCAATGAAAAATGCAAAAGTCAAAACGTTTATACAACTTACAATTGGTGGAAAATTTATACTTATTGTTTCTACTTATTATTTCCACTTATTGTTGTCTATTCTCGTATTCTGCTTTCGCGCTTATCCAGTTTCAGCGCTGTTATCGATGTTATTACTGTTACATTGTTGTCATATTAGATGTTTAAATTAAAAATTGGAGTTCAATAGTTTCGTGACTGGGCGACACGTTTTTGTTAGGCCTATATATTTGTTATATATTTGTTATGTTTAAGATGGCGAGAACGCCGCGATTTGTTCTTTTTTTCGATCAGTGTTGCAGTAGCTGTTAAAGAGCGCTAGTTTAAAAAACGTAGCTCTGACATTGTTTAACAGTTGTTTTACGGTACAATAATTTCATGCTTCACCGTCAGGATCTAAAAACTCTTTTTGTGTCCGGGAGGACGAACTGCTAGCAGCTGAGGACGAGTTTTTTCCAAGAACAAGGACAAAGCACTAATCGGCCTATTGATAGAATTAAAATCAACAATTGCAGATGAGACCATTTTAGGATGCAAAGAATGCACAAAAGTGTGCAATTTCATGCAACGTTGATTTTTTGTTATTAAAGGGAAAACGCAATGACTTTAGACCCCATTACTGGAGAGGGTCTACAGTACCCTATCGCCAGACCCCACCCCCGAACACTCAAGCGCTTCCGGCCCTTCATCGGCATGGGCGAGTTGTGCCTTAATGCGTGTTCAAAGCAACGGAAATGAACTGAACTGAACTTGTTTTGAACACGCCTTTAGAGTTTTTATGTCCTGCTCACTGTTCTGTCCGCTTGTTGCTAATGCTAATAGTCAATGTACAGTAACGTACGCTGCGAGTAACTGCGAGTGTACATTGTTCGCAACGCTTCAGAGGAAAACTTACAGCAGTGACAATTTAGGCTAATGAATGTTACGGTGCCGTTCAGGAATGCTCAAGTGGTGAGTGCATAGCAGCATGGGTACGCTTAGTTGATGCCATAGCTTACGTTGCATTGAGTGGGTTAATATTGTGCTCAACGTTGTGCAATCCAGTTATTAAGGTGCCTCAAGAATCAAGTTACGCAGACAACTTAATTCATTACTCAACTCCGTGTTTAAGAACATAAAATTTCGCTTATTATATTTAGCATAGGGTCGGCTATAGATCTACGATAAAATAAAATAAAACGTGGATGAATTTGACAATCTGCTGAACATTTTGAACGATCCGTTGTGTGATGAATTAATTTCTATATGGCATGGGAGCAGTCTCAAATTGTACATCTTACGTCACTTACTATGGGATAAAATGTTGGCAATTTTGCATTATACCATGTGTGAATACAGAAGATGACCGAATGTCGCTTACAGTTTTCAAATGTGGCAACTTAGTTGCAAATAACTCTTTCGGCTGATCAGTTAATGTAGGCCTAAGGCACGTTTATATTGATTTCCTTAGTTATTATAGTGCTTGTTAGAAAAGCAAATGTTGTCACTTAATGCTTACACTACAGTGCTTGTTCATGTAACATTACTGTTATTAAAAAGCACATTAGTTTTGTTGTATTTGGTGCCTCTATTGTAACAAGTAATTTGAGCAAAGCTCACGAGACGCGCGACAGCCTTAGCAGTTCCTATTCGCAGGTTGTCTTGATTTAACTCTATCCATTTTGACGCAATTCACTCTTGAAATCTACGCCGCAGCCACAAATTGCAAAAAAACACCAATACCTTTATTTTAGAAATTTAAGGTCATTTAAGGTCATCGATGTTTACACCAATAAAAGGCTTGTCACTATATTGCTTGTTATGATAAGCAACACGTCTTCGCCGATCTGCAACCGTTTTCAAGCTACACGAGCCAATAGCGGTTGAATAACTACTTGTAGATTCTTAAAAATGTACGTTCTATGCTAAAAAAATGTCATGCGCAAAATGTCGAGGTCTATCTACAGCCATTTCGGCGCAATTCACTCTTAAAATGTGTGTCGAAGCCAAAAATCGCAGAAAAATTCACTAAAACCCCTATTTTGAGGGTTCAAGGTCATTCAAGGTCATCGACGTTGACAGCAATAAAAAGCTTGTCGCCAGTGCTTGTTATGATAAGCAGCATGTCTGTACTCATCTGCAACCATTTTCACGCTACAGGAGATAATTGCGGGAAAATATCCACTTTTTTGTGGGGTAGCTGTCTTTGACGCCCGCCTGCGCCGGCCTACTTGAACCTAGGGGGTCGGGACTTGAACTGCTAAAATCTACGTTGAATGCTGAAAATTTCGTGTGCAGGTTGTCTTGCTCTATCTCCAGCCAGTTCGTCGCAATTCAGCGTTGAAATGTGCGCAGCATTCAAAAATTGCGAAAAATTCACTAAAAACCCCTTTTGGGGAGGTTCAAGGTCATTCAAGGTCACCGATGTTGATAAATTTCAAAAGCCTGTCACTTGTGCTTGTTATGATAAGCAGCATGTATGTACCTATCTGCAACCGTTTTCACATTATTCGAGCCAATAACGGCAAAATGACGTCTTTTTAGGGGAGGGGTTACCCCTCTTCGACGCTCTCGTTCGAGGGGAACCCCTGCACCTAGTGGCACGAAATTTTGTCACGATAAACTAGAGACCTTGGCGCAGCCCATGGTGAAGATTTCGTGATCCTAGCTTGCACCGTTTTGATACAGATCACGAGTGTGAGAGACGGACGGACGGACAGACAGACAGACGCCCAGACGATGGCAAAGACGCGCGAAGCATTCCGCTGTCGCGTAAAAAGCAACAAAACAACTTGCTTATGTCTCCGATTTGTATACGATAGCTATAGCACAATATTTCTGCTGGCAGCTAGCTGTAGCGGAAAAAATCAAATTACAGAACATTTATACAGATCTTTGATTTTGTGTGAGAAATGAGCACTTTAGTAACGGTATTTTTTTTGTGACGTGAGTACGAAATATATACCATTGCAGTTCTTAGAAATTTTTATTATACAGAAACTTTGTTACACTACTTGATAAGCTTATAGGCCTAAGTCTATGAAGTAGCTTAAATAGGCTAAAAACAATAATAGAAATAGGCCTATTTATTGTTTAAGTAAAACTTTTAAAAAATTAAGTTTTACGATTAGGCTAACAGTAGCACTTGTGCAACAACGACTATCTATAGCATAAAGTGTAGGCAGACTATACAAAAATTTAAGACAGCAGAACTCGCTATGAACCGATATGGCCTCCAGTAAAACGTTGATTGAGGTCATCCAAGGTGCATGATTTACATGTCATTTGAAAGCTAATATGCGACTTCCTATTAGTGATTAATAGCAACCTAGACCCTATCTCGCACCACTTAGCCACAATACATTGACAGACAGACAGACGGAAGGACGACAACTCAAACCAATAAATCGACCCTTGGGAAGAAGGGTTAGCAATGGCGACATTAATGATATATTGGTAAATGTCTGTAGCCCGTTAATAGTAACCATTTTGCTGAAGTGCTGATATAGTTTTAATTAGTTGCAATGCACTATGCCAATTAGAGGATAAAGACCCTTATTTAAAAAAATTAACGTGTATTAGTTTTTAAATACTCGTATACAGGCCCGTCGAGAGGGTGGGATAAAAGGGGGTAAGCTACCCCGAGCCACGCGACGTTTGGGGGGCCCCGGCGCCGTCGGCCAAAAATATAAAGTAGGCCTATGCCAGAATGTACCATTTTAAAAAATCAAAAATTTTCTTCCCAAAGGGGCCCTTGAAAATGTTTGGGGCCCCGCGAGAATGTTTCCCTGGGCCCCGCTGTGGCTCTCGACGGGCCTGGATGTAGAAGGTCGGAATTGATACCAATGAATAGCAGTCGAGCAACGATGTTTGTTTCTTTAAACAGTTTTTCAATAATACGTACTCTTTAGCCACAATACTTAATGTTACAGACAAACGACAGACGGACACAACATCGTGCCGTATAAGCGTATAACCATTAGCACGGCCGGCTAAAAAGAGACATCAGCAGTAAAAGATAGGCCTAAAGGCCTCCGACGAAGTATGTACTTTTGGTTGGGCGGCTTTGCTGTCAAGACTCCTAACTCGTATGTTTCTCAGGCTAAGCTTTTCAAACAGATTGAACTCGAACGTCGAAGTGGCACTGGCACCGCACTTCTGCAGTCTGCACTGCACCTTACTTCCTACGAAATTCTTTTCGCCAGCAAAGAATATGTATCTGTTTTGTTTACATGACGTCACATTTGACAGGATCATTTTTGGTCTTTAAAGTTTCATTTATAGTAAGTAGTGTCGTAAATTTGGCATAGCATACAAGACATGCATTATTTACAAAGAAGAGTTATTGCTGACAGTACGTGCGCTGTTAACATTTTTCTGTGGTGTTATTTTTTTGCTCGTGGCTCCTGCTTTGTATAAGTAGCGTAGTGGTAGAACGAGTCGTATATGGGTTCAGCCTGTTTAGTCTAATTCTGGATCTGGATCTGGATAGTTAGTCGACAGGGCCCCAGGACTGGGGCATCACACCGACGGGTGTTTGTCGCTCACACTTTGTAGACTTAACTTGTTATTTTTTTGTAAAAACAGGAAATACATGATTCAAAGCTAACCTCATCTCTAACTATAGCTCCATTGTAAGCCATAACTCTTGACTTCTTGCAGTGCAGTGATGTTCATCTGTTTGGCAGTTTTTGATTTACTGTATTGTGTGTATCGGTATACGTATTGGCAGAACACATAAGACTTATCGGTTCTAATGAGAAGTTTGTTGGTATTGTTATCGTTTCATATTGTAAAATGATAGCTTGAAGATGAGAATGAAGTTTGAACACTTATCTCCAACACCAACAGCAGAAGCTGCATCACCATTTGCCAGTCATTCATTCGGCCGTTCTGTGTCACAGCAGCCCAGTGTCACATCGCCAAGAACTGCCGATGCTAAGCGCTACAAGTTTCTACGTCGCTTTATTCACCTTCATCATATGGACTTTGAATATGCTCTCTGGCAGATGCTGCATCTGTTTGTATCTCCACAGAAAGTGTACGTATTTGAGTTTGTCACTCAGTACATTAGCCACTGATCTCCTTGAGTGATGGTGTTGATTAGCTGATGAATTTGAAAATTTAAAAAAAAACATTGATAAATTTATCCACACTGTCTCTTGTGTTGAATATTGTGCTGGTTCAAGGTAATTTTGATGTCAAAAGGTCAAACGTTAAGGTCGTCCAATGCTCGGACACATAATTGTATATTTTAGCAGCAATTTGATTTGTTTTGCACATGGAAATTCATAAGTGGCTTTGTTTTTTTGAAGATTATATCTGCCGTGAAAATTCATGGCAGATAGTCATAATCTACTACTTACTTTCCGTGAATTTTCACGGAAGCATCTTTTTTACTTTCGGATATATGCCGTGAAAATTGGTGTACGGAAACGTATATATTGAAGCTGAGAAATAAGTGAATAATCACACAATTAGGGCCTAATAATAACAGTTTGGTATAGTGACAAATTTGCATGTTGAGGAAGCTTAACTTGTTTCTGTCACCACAGTTTCTGCCAGTTTTATGCGAGGTATCTGATAGTTACTTTAGGCAAGATAGAAATTTCAATGCAAATTGTCTGCCACGGTCACAAGTCTGACTGATTTGCAAAATTCGTTCACTGCCGATGTCTGGGCGAAAATATAGACAGGAGTTTAGTGCCACGTTTTGACTCTTTGCGTATAGTTTATACATTTTAGAAATACATCTGAAAAGCCATGGCCACTTACTAGTGATGTGATCAATTATATAGTCTAAACGTACAGGCTACAAAAGTTGCTAACTTACTATTATTACCTGTATAATCGGATAATACTGTACTAAGTAGCACTGGCAATTATTTTACTATACTTTGTTTCGATGCAAATTCACAGCAGGTAGGCCTAATGATAGGTCTATTTATTTTCAATAAATTTTCACAACAGATAACCATTTCATGTTAGCTTCCATGAAAATTCACGGCATATAGCAAAAATCGACTATTTATTTTCTGTGAATTTCCACGGCAGATAACACTTTGCTTGTTTCTTGCCCTATTTCATTCTCTTGTCTCTTACCACATTGTTTTAACCATCTATAATCTGACTCCTGTCAAGTATGACAGTCGAAACGCATCTCAATTGTGTTTATTATGTAGATATTTCATGCCTAACACACTGTTTAATGGATATATTTCATCACAGTTTAGAGTTTATTATGTTCCATTACACTTTTGTAAAAGACCATGATAAAACATATATGTATTTTTACATACCATCAGATAATACTGCTCAGTAAGCCTTGTTAGGCCCTATTGCTATGGATTATTAGTTTGAAGTGTCTTCTTGCTGATGAAGATCATGCATAATAAATAATATATTTTTGCCATTTATTGCAGGTATCGCAATTTTGCCTACCGCAAACGTAAGTAGCCATTTTCAGCAATATGTAACTCAGTTTATACACAGATGTATAGTGTGCATTATGAAGTTTTTTAATAAATGAAGTTACACATTGTAGCATGCCTCTGTCTGAGACACTAAAAGACAATGATTATAGCCATTTATAGCACTCACTGATGACCAGATAGGCTGTTCTGCTTTAATCAGTTGGCCTTTATGACAGTAGAGTAAACATTATTATTATTATTATTTCACACTTTGTTATTATTATTATTTGCAGTACCCGGTAAAGTTGAGATTCTAAGGCCTGAAACATCTAATTTGAAACAATTATTACTATTAGGTGTTGAAAACTGTACAACTATAACATTGAAAGTACATGTATGTGTGCTGTGGTAGAGACAAAAGACCAGTGGGCTCGGGATGACCCAGCATTTCTTGTACTACTCAGTGTCTGGCTTTTTGGTGAGTCACATAGTTATTTGACATTTGTTTTCACTGTTTACTGATGGAAGAGAACTGTTGGCTATAAGTGGGAGAAGGGGGGGGGATTAAACAAAAAAGATAGGCAAGAAATTAGATTGAATGAGGATGTGATAGAGTTGTTTGACAAGTCTGCATTTAACAAAGAAGACATTTTGGTTTGTAATGTATACTATAGATAAGATTAATCAACTGATGGACTTCAGTGGCATATTTAGGGGGAGGGCCACGGTGCGATGGCCCCCCCCTTTGGCCAGACCATGAAAATTTTTTACAGGCGACTTTATACGAAAAGGTGCGTTTTTTGTCATTTTCCAGCAAGAATTGCAAAATTCAACAATGTTTGATGGTCTTTTGTGTTTCCAAATTTCAGAAAAATGGGCGAATTTGCGGTTTCCATTAAACATTCAGAAGCAAAGTGTTTCAGCTTCAGGGGGGCTTCGCTCCCCTGATCCCCCAACCAAGGACTCTGCCCTGGACCCCGCTGGGGGCTCTGCCCCTAGACCCCCGTTATAGGCTCGCGGAGCTCCGCGCGCTCGCCATGCCCCCCCTTGCCAAATCCTAAATACGCCACTGATGGACTTTATAACACTGCAAAGTTGTTTCACAGATAAGCTTTTCACGAATTGTTGCCGAGTTTGATTGAAATGAAATTTTGAAACTATGTCAATATTCGGCAAAAATATGGACCCATTTATTATGTGCTATCAGCGCGTCTTAGCCATCGCAATTCTGTCCGTCTGTCTGTCTATCACATTGGTGGATCAGTCAAAAACAATGCAAGCTAGGATCACCAAATCTTCACCGTCGGCTGCCCAGAAGACTCTAGTTTCAGGAACTGTAAAGCTTTTCCATAAATTCGAAGGGGGTCACCCGCGAACGAGGGTGCTGAATGAGAGGGGGATGGGAAAAATTTGTGATTTTTAGCCAATAAGTCGCTGTATCTCAATAACGGTGCGAGATAAGGCCTAGGTTACTATTAATCATTAATAGGAAGTCGTACAATGGCTCTCGATTGCCACTAAATTCAATGACCTTGGATGACCTTGAACGCTAAAATAGGTTTTTTGTGTGGATTTTTTTGGTGATTTTGGGCTACGAGACACATTTCAAGAGCGAATTGTGCCGAAACCAATTGAGACAGGCATGGACAAGCTGCATATGAAATTTTCAGCATTGAACGTAGATTTCAACGGTCCAAGTTTTGATTTTTTAGGTTCAAGGAAACCTGCGCACAAGGGCATCAAAGAATGGTACCTTGTAAAAGTCGCTATTTTTCTGTTGGCCAGTCACAGTCGTTCATGAAAACGGTTGCAGATAAGCATGGGCATGCTATAGGCTTTCGCGCGTCTTGTGAGCATTAGCTCAAATTTCTTGTTTTGTTCATATCTGTGCAGTGTTGGCCTACAACTAAATCATGCATATGTGTTGTTCAATAGATAGCATGGACTGTCACTTGGTTGTTAAGTCACACTGGTGAAGTATTTGGTAAGACTTATAACATATCAGTTTTTCCCTTGCATATTTTGTAGCCTTCAGAACGTCTGCCAGCCGTCTGGCCATCCCAATCATTGGTATGACCATATACTAGACTTCACTCATTCCATCTTAGAAGTATGACCATATTCTATGTGTCTTGTGATAATGTTAAACTGCACTGATGAGCACAGTAAGAGTGATTTGTCACTGATGTGTGCAGTGTCATCCGTCGGCTTTGCCATCGTGTTGCGGCTGGGCATTGTCGGATTTTTCCAGTTTCTAATATGGGTTGTGCTCATCGACTGCATAGGAGTCGGTGTTTGTGTTGCTACACTTTTCTGGTTAGTCGATGGTCGTTTGCTGTTTTGTCAGTAGATCTCCTAAGTTAATATTGTCATCTCATTTGGAACTGATATCATAAAAGTCACATCAGGCTTTCAGCTTAAATTATATATCATGCAAGTACTTTACACTTCTTTTTGCAAATTGGTCCTTTTTGCTAAGTATGTGATCAGACAAAGATGTGGCATGAATACGTGTAGGTAGTGGTAACTAGTGGCAATTTACTAGACCATATTTTTAGAACCCTATGTTAGATAAGCTTAAACCATCTATTTGAGACAAACTATTCAGTGAAAGTTTACGGTAATGGACTTTTGAGTTCTGAATACATGCCAATTCATTTTATGATGCAAACCATACTCATGAGCTGTTGTGGGCATTGCTACTGCTGCATATCCCTAGCAGCTGGTGTTAATTGGACAGCTAATAGTTTTTGACTGTCTCCTACAGGCTGATGCTTATGAAGGGATTAAATTGAATAATTGATTTATTGGATATGTGATGACTCTGTTCGACTTCTTTATAACTGGTTATAAAGTAAAAGCGAATAGTAATAGTAATAGTGAACAGCATTGTTTATGGTGCTGTCATCATGGCACAGCCACTACAAGAGCTCACCCAGTTCATCTGATGAATATAGCATGAGTGTCAAGCAGCCATCAACCTTTGGACCAAGCCAATCAGCTTGAGCCACAGATCCACCTAAACTGGCAGTATGGTACTGCATTCACTGTTTAACTTGGAAGGTTATAGTTATCAGTTAGTCGTGATGCACTGTGTTTTCAACACCCGGACAAAATGTCATTAGCAACTGTATGCTGTAAATGGCTGCACATGGCATGTTGACAGGTATTTGACAAACCATCATCTGATATTGCAGCCACCGCAAGGACAAGATGTTGAGTGGGCGTTCTGTTTCGATGTTCACCTGAACGCTTTCTTTCCGTTGCTGATGATTCTGCACTTGTTTCAGTTGCCATTTCTCAATGGTACGTGTGAAAAGTTATCAATTAACGGAGGTTGGTGCCTTAACATCAAACTATTGATTTACAGTTTGTATGATTATTGTTCTCATGTGCAACAATTCAACAATAACTGTTGCGAACAGGTGCAGAATTTGTAGCACTGCTGTTCGAACATGGAATAGAAGAATGTTAGAAATTTAATGCCATGCTCGCTATAAAGAGTGTTGTTGTGCTGAATCTGTGTAGCTTTTATCAATCAGCCATGGTTCATATCGTGTGCATTTGGAAACAGTCTTTGGCTTGTCGCCACAAGCTACTATGTCTACATCACTTTCCTCGGCTACAGCTGTGAGTCTAATAGCAGTATCAGATTTGACAGTAAGACAGTGGCATAGCCAGAAATGTGAATTGGGGGACCTTTCCATGCTGTTCCCTTCCCCCTTTTGCCCCTCCC
>Ga0209367_1006213_pt1 | contig 16563 bp, 8 predicted proteins | sample WorMetLIZISLAND2_FD_187412 | JGI IMG/M metagenome (GOLD analysis project Ga0209367, IMG submission 187412) | Marine gutless worms symbiont microbial communities from Max Planck institute for Marine Microbiology, Germany - Olavius geniculatus... ... | reverse complement strand
GCAGTTGAAGATCTTTTTACCCTTTCGTCGTGCTTTCTTTGCTATCAGTCTCAGGGCTAGGATCTGCTGTACTGTACTCCTGTCTTTGCGAAATCCTGCTTGTTTCTACACTACCTTGTGAAATATCGATGAAATATGCATACATAACGATAATAATAAACAAACATTTTGGTAGAACTAAAAAAACACTTAAGACCAACATTGCAGTGAGTGGTCTGTATGACACTAAATTGTGTGGGTCTAATACAGTCTAGTGTTATACATTCATTGCAATGTCTGTCTGAAGTGTTTTTTTAATTTACCTAAATTTTTGTTAGTTTTTTATCGTTAGTTTTTGCTTACATTGATATTTTACAAAGTAGTGTAAAAACGCATTTGCCGTGTGGTAGGAGATATAATAATCGCTTTATTGCAAATTGTCTGCAGAGTGCGCCAGTAAAAAAATTTAAAATTGGTCAATAATCGGCGAAGATATTGACAAAAGTAAAGTGCCACGTTTTTTATGACCCACGGCGTAAATGTGTTTTGATTGACTGACTGATTGCTTGAAATGCGCAAGAGTATGGTCAAATGCGAAATGTAAAAATTTTACTATGTGTTACCTCAGTGTTTTCCGCCATGCACTGTTACCACGCTTTATTATCCATGTACACTGTAATCAGTGTAATGTAAAACTTTTTCGGCATAATATACGGATTGCGGCAGTAAAAAATGCAGGTTACTTTTACAGCATGGTCAAAGTTTATTTTCATCCGTGCAATATTGCGGAAATAATTTCTCTTCTGTTTAGTACATTATTAGTAAATGTCTGAGTATGATAACTTATATTTAACGCGCCAAGAACAGCGCGATAATCTTGCTGGACTGATACGAAGAACTGGAACAAGCGCGTGTTTCGACTTAAGAGTTCTTGTACTTCCGCTTGCAGTGAGGCGAAAAAGTAGGAATGAGAAAACATGATTTTTATTTTTTCAGATACCCTGTAATAGTATACAAATAATAATAATAATCATAAAAATTAGTGACACCCTGAATCCTATACCCATAAGAACTACAGACTAGATGCAAACAGATTTTAGCCGACCGTACTTAATTAACGAGTTATTTGTATGAGTTGTCGTTCGTCTATTTCTCTGTCCGTTTGTCTGTCTGTATCGGATGTATTGTGGCTAAGCTTTAGGTCCTAGGAAAAAACTTTTACATGAGTAATTATCTCTGTGTGTTAAACCTGGTCGTGCAAAATTTCAGCCATCTATTGCAAGGGGAACATTTTCAAATCGAAGGTTGAATGGAGGGGAGTAGAAACGGAAAACTGGTCATATCTCGGAAACGGTGAGAGATAGGGCTATTGTTAATATTAATCACTAATAGGAAACGGCATACGCTTTTTCAGATAAAATAAAAATTATCGGCCTTGGATGATCTTGAAGATCACTGACAACCAGTACGGTCGGCTATTCGAGCGACAGCTGGGCTTTTTTTTCTAGTGAAACACTAAAAGTGAACGAAATACGGCACCAATATTTTTGAAGGTTGAATAAGGTTTTTGGGAACGGACGGAAAGCGGAAGCACAAGATTTTTCTGCGCCTAAGACTGATGATTGTATTGTCATCGCTGACTGAAATCGTCTGTGCACCAGTGACCTTGACGCAATGCACCGTTTTTATTGTTCTCTGCATGCTTTACCGGACTTCGCTGTTTTTACTCACGTGTTTTGCGTTGGATTTGTTAACAAAGTGCTTACTTACTTATCGCAAGTTTTAATCAGGCCAGAAACAATAATTTTGACGTACGTAAATAATGTGCTGCATATTGATTTACTTGATGAACTGGTGTGCATATGGATTTCTTTGGTGCGTGCAATCTGGAGATGGTGACTGAGGTGCAGGTCTTTAACTTACAGTTTCAAGCCAAAACTTCATCTGCTTCAGTTTGTTGCAGAATTTTTGTATAGGCCTAGCATGCTGTGCAGCAACAAATCCACAATATACAACTTGTATATCGAGGGAAGAATTGCAAAAAGTTCTATCTGTTGTCGATAAAATTTTGAGAAAATCGAGAAAAAACTTTCTACACAATTTTTCTCTGGTGTTTTAGTCTTGTTTTACAGTTTGTTAATAAACAACATTTTTAGCATTTGCTTGCTGCATTTTATTTATAATAACATACATAGCATTTTACGCGCGAAAGCAGCTACTGCTTTCAGCGCGTCTTAGCCATCGCAATTCTGTATGTATGTCTGTCTGTCTGTCACACGGGTGGATCAGTCAAAAACGGCGCAAGCTAGAATCACCAAATCTTCACCGTCGCTGTCTGGAAAACTTTAGTTTCAGGAACCGTAAAGGTTTTTCATAAATTCGAAGGTGGTTACCCCGAACAAGGGCGCTAAATGAGAGGGGTGGGCAAAATTTGCGATTTTTGGCCAATAAGTCGCTGTATCTCAGTAACGGTGCGAGATAGGGTCTAAGTTACTATTAATCACTAATAGAAAGTTGTACACTGGCTCTCTATTGGCGCCAAATTCAATGACCTTGAATGACCTTGAACGCCAAAATAGGGGGTTTATGGATGTTTTTGGCGATTTTGGGCTGCGACACAAGTCTATATCATTCACAAGGTGGTGCCACGATACTATCGTTATGCGATCCAAATAGAGAATTTGATATTTGTACATTAACTTAGCGTGAACACCCTAATTTTCAGCTAAACTACTAAACCGGAACTGCTATAGGCTTTCGCGCGTCTCGTAAGCATTAACTCAAATTTCTCGTAATATACTATTCTAGTAATCTACGAACAGCAATGTTGACTTAGTATATTAGACCAGAGATGTAATGGGTCATTCATGACTCCTGATCCATTGCCATTACATTATTTCATTCTACGCGTGAGACTAGGAGAGGTGTGGTATGGTGGTACTGGACAACCCTCAGTTTTTTTCAGTCTTGATAACCAAAAATCGTAAGCCTCCAGCTGCCTCCAGCTATAAGCCTAATAGCAGTCCTAATTGCGTGAGTGAACAGTATCAATAGCAACTATGCTAAATAGTGGCCAAAAAACTAAAGCAGGTAGTTTGGTATTAAGATAAACGACAAAAGCAGTAGGCCTACAGTCCGCCGCCAAAACCAGTTATCATTGTGGGTTAATGGATCACTGGCAGTGACCATGACCCATGTGACCCATCCAAAAATGGTGACCCATTTGACCCATCACCCATGACCTACTGACCCATTCCCATCTCTGTACCAGACTATAAAATTCACAAAGAAAGAAATTTGAAATTCCTCTAAACTCTAAAGTGATACGTCGGTGAATTTAGTTTACTAAGCGAGTATCAGAATCACTGGATTGTATCTCAAGCAATGCCTCAGGTAATGCGTCTGTGGTGTCGTTGTAGTTATGTTGCTGAATAAAGCCTATGTAGGCCTAATTGCGGAAATGTTCGGTTTTACACGTAATCAAAACAGGCTAATGCATTTGTCTACATGCATATTTACAATCTGGGCGATTGAATACAATAAACCATAAACCCCAGCCACAAATTGTTGTCGTTGTAGCTCCATGAATTTGTGAGAGATTTTTTACTCGGACACCTAGCAGTAGGCCTATGGTCCACAGGTCCTATTTGCAATAAGCATCATTACATTGGGCCGGGAATCCGTATGACGATTTTGATCCAAATTTATGTGTTAAATGATACAAAACAAAAGCTGCGTTAAGTCGGTTGTATTTTTTAGGTGGCTGATAGTTGAGATGTTTGATCGCTTCTGGTTGTGTTTGTGACTGCAGGAATGGCTTGATGTAATGTTACAATGGGATCCTGAAATGTTCGGCGGCGTCCAGGAGATTCGCGTTCCTGTCAAAGAGATTTGGAGACCAGACATCGTGCTCTATAACTAGTCAGTTATGCGTTGACTTACTTATTTCTTCATTCGAAAAATGCGTCATTGTCACATAACTGACGTTATACTAGCCTACTTCAGTTTTGATAAACCTTCATTTGTTTTTCAGTTTAAACCGGTTGTGCCATATTGCGCACTGCAAGCAAGCGAATCTAGTTTTCAACAATATAGCATTTATGCCGGTTTTTCGCCGAAATTCGCGGTGCGTGAGCGTCAAATAAAAAATTATTTTGCGTTGTCGATTTACACATATGTAGGTTAAGCGGAAAGGTTTTCGTCGTCATGTAGTAAAATTACGTACATGTAAAAATATTACAGAAACGCAAATTAACTAACAAAAAAACTTCATCGGTATCAATACTTTTTTAGTCTGGCGGTTTTGATCGTCAGCGGTAGTCTGGTACTCTTGTATTCTGAAGTAATTACTTGTCATCCACCTTACTGCTGTTCTACTTGTTTTTCGTACGCAGTTATTTCACTGAAACATCAGCCGTATGCTCAGGTCACACTAATTTGCTGGTTGTGATAAAGGAATAAAAACTTATGGGTTTTTGAAAAAGTTTTAGGCTTTTATAGGTTTTTAGATTTTAGTGTAAAAGAAACAGCACACAAAATTTAACACGTAAGAAAAACATCCTGTACATAATGCTACATGTCACGTCACTTATATTGAGTGAATGAATGACGTGACTTTAGAACCCAAAAATTACGATAAAATACGAAATTAAATTTGATTCGTACTGTTAATTGCACTACAAATAAAATAACCTGAATAAAAACTAAAATTTGTACTTATGGGGTTTTTATAGTATTCAAAAAACCTAAAACCTAAGTTTTTGGACCAACTATTCAACCATGGTTTTACGCCGGTGGCTGTACATAGCGCCGACACTCGTCTGGAGGAACATCGTAACGCCATGGCTGTGATCAGCGCTAACGGCGGCGTCGTCTGGATACCGCCCGCCATCTTCCGTTCCACCTGCCCCATCAACATCCGATACTTTCCGTTCGACATTCAGATCTGTAAAATGAAATTCGGCAGCTGGACCTACGACGGCTTCAAACTCGACATTGGCTTCCACGAAGACACCGGGGAAAAAGTGCGTATCGTACCATACATTTCAATACTTGCCTATCACTCGTGATAACGCTAACGTCGACTAGTCTTATCTAATCAAACAGAAAGCCCAGTTGTCGCTAGGGTGCGCCGACCGTACCGCCTATGTCCGATGGCGACTTCCAGTCGCGAAGAGATAGCGATTTCCCAGCGGTGACTGCAGTTTCATGCTGCTCTCGAACGTCATAGTCAACGCTAGTGTAACAGACGTTAAGCACGGCCATTTTGCCAGGCGTTATATACGAGTTATCGTAAGTTATATGTAAGTAAGTAAGAACGTATGTTCACATTTTCAGGCCTTCGGACGCAAGCAATACGGTCGGCCACCCTAAGCGAAAGATGGGTTTTTGTAAGTGTAGATTTTAAAATAAACTTACCTAAGCTGCCGGCAGCTTTACTGTTTACAGCATCTCAGGCGTCGTCTGCGAATTAGGCCTAACCAATTTAGACATGATTTATTGTCAGCGCCCGAGACGCTTAGCACTCTGGTCGCATATCATGTCTGCCCTGGAAACCGATAGAGCCTAATATATTAGCTGTTGTTATGTTTAGATCGACACGTCGAGCTACGTGCACAGTAATGAGTGGCAGCTGATTGACGCTCCAGGCAGAAAAACTACTATCATGTACCCGTGCTGTCCGGAGCCCTATCCGGACCTGACGTTCGTCATCGCCATTCAACGCATTCCCATCTTCTACGTCATTGTGCTCATTATTCCGTGTATCCTACTATCTGTACTCACACTCGTGTCGTTCTGGCTGCCACCCGAGACGCCCGCCAAAATACTCCTCGGTAACCGATGATACAAAACAAATACCTGCTTTACAGACTTTTAAAAGTTTCTATGTTTTAACTGTACTGTCTAATTAATAATGTACTTAAGCAGTACTACACTGAACGTTGTAAACAGTGATGTGTAGGGCCTACAGTTTTCCGTGGAAAATTTTGCGAAATTCCGCGGGCCAGTTTGCAAAATTTCGCGGCTTACCGCGGCAAAATCGTCCAAAGTTCGCGGCTCACAGCGGCCGTCCGTTTGTGAGTAAACTGAACTCTATTCTGTTCAGTCATTATGTTCAGTTATGCTAGCAATATACAAAGAAAATTATCAATTTTTTAACAGTGCAATCTGTCAAGTTGCGTTGTGTTTGCTTCATACGATTTTGCCTTACTGCGACATCTATTAGTAGCGCCGACAGTTTTAGGCAGTTAAGTTTAATTTTTTCCGTCACATTCCGTGATAAAATTACGTCATTCAGCCAACGATCGTACTTAATTGCAAGTCATATTTTAACTCCTGCCAAATACCGCAAAATTCCGCAGAAATATCAAAATTCCGCGGAAAAGGGCAAATTCCGCGGCTTGGCTCGAAATTCCGCGGATCGCGGAAAACTCTGAGTCCTATTGATGTGTAGGGCTTACTTTTAGTCGCCACATTTTAGGCGATGGAGTGATATTCTTTTATACTGTTTTTTGTAACTTTGTATATAAGCTGTGTGTGTGTGTTTTTTTTGGTCTTTTTAACCTGGCGTGTTTTTCTGTTTATCGTATGTTGTTGGCGTAGTGACTCAAATCAAATCCAGTAGGCTAAGTATTTTAGTGATAAAACACTAATTGTCAGAGTGTAATTGTACAGTGTAAAAAAACACAATTATTATGTATCGTTGTTGTCGTTGCAGGAATCAACATATTTCTGGCGTTCTTTCTACTGCTCAAGCTGCTTGCTGGCTCCACTCCTTCGTCCTCGTCCATCCCTCTACTCGGTCTGTTGCCGATGATAGGCCTAATGCAAGCATGTTTCTGATGAGGAATTTATACTTTGAGTCTGCTTTTTTTTCTGGTCATTATTATCATGAACACATTTTGACGATTTTTTTGGAGGCGTCTGACATGAACCAAAAAACGCTTAAATTGTGGTGGAAAAACGTTTTCGTCTGTTTATGTCGGATCATTTCGGATTGTTCTGCCATTAGGAGATAGCACTGGCGTAGCCATAGGGAGGGGGCACTTGGAGCACGTCCCCTAGGAACCTACTCAGTTACTAAAAATAGTGCCAAAATGCACCAAAGCACGTCATTTTTACACCAAAAATTTTAAAATTTATTGGAGAGGGAACAAGCCTTCTCCCCAAACTTTTTCTCACCCCTCCCCATGCGCCACCCTCAAATGCCCCCAATGCAACTGGATCTTGGCTACACCATTGGAAGATAGGGCGTAAACTGAGATTCCTATGTGTTTGCCATGTAGCGACGACATTTCCGCTTTTAGTTCAAAAATGATTTTATCATTAACTTACTTGCCGTAGGCATGCTACGTAAAGCGTGATATCAGACTAAACTAGAAATTTGGGGCAAAGCCCAACGTGAGTCCGCCCGGCGCCCTAAGTCCGATTGAGGAAAATTGAAAGGGGAGGGGTAAAGAGAGGGGAGAATTTCCCCGGCATCAAAGTCACGTGGCCCGAACTCAAATGCATTGGTATACGCCAAACGTGCTTTGTCGACTTAGGGTAGGTCAACATTAACGCTTATAACTTTGTTCGTAGTGGACAGAATTTCACAAAATTTATTTTGTTCAACGCGGAAAGGATCGCTCTCGTCGACGCCGTTTTGATTTTGTCGCTATCTTCATCGGCTCCAGAGATATTTGCGCTCAAACTCGAAAGTTGTCGTAAATCGCACCGATTATTGAACGTTTTTTGCCCTCCCAAATTTTAAGGGGGTGGTGCCCCCAAAATTTGTACTTGCGTTAACACCCCAACTCAGAGCCGTGTCAAATGCCAAAGTTTCGTCGAGCTACACCCCTTAACTCCAAAGTTATAAGCGCTAATTTATTACATTTTAAGCCAATTTTTTACCCCCTTTGAAAAAAAGTTGTAAGGGGGGCCCCCGTTCAAGGTGGGGGTACGCTAGTAAGACTTGGTCATTCTCTAGCGCGTGTAAAAATTTGGGGGTGCAGCACCCCCTAGGGGCCAAAATATGATCTTCCGAAAAATGCGACTTAGGGTAGGTCAACATTAACGCTTATAACTTGGTTCGTAGTGGACGGAATTTCACAAAATTTTTTTGTTCAACACGGAATTAACCGTATTTGATAACGCCGTTTAGGTTATGTCGATATCTGTATCCAGTTTAAAGATATTTGCGGTCAAACTCAAAAGTTGTCGTAAAACGTACTAAATTTAGGAGTTTTTTGCCCTCCCAAGTTTTAAGGGGGCGGTGCCCCCAAATTTCGTACTTGCATTAACACCCCAACCTACAGCCACGTCAAGTGCCAAAGTTTCGTCGAGCTACACCCCCTAACTCCGAAGTTATAAGTGCTAATTTATTGCATTTTAAGCCAATTTTTGACCCCCCTTTAAAAAAAAAAGTTGTAAGGGGGGCTTCCATCCCCGGTGGGGGGGGTGCGCTAGTAAGACTTGGTCATTCTCTAGTGTGTGTAAAAGTTTGGGGGCGCAGCACCCCCTAGGGGCCGAAATACGGTCTTCCGAATATTGTGCTTTAAGGGGGTACGATTTCACATCTAAATCTCCAAGGTCACTGGACCAAACTTCACCGGACTTGTTTCGCCCAACGCAGGAGGAATCGCGATAGACCGAATGACTATCCAATTTTGAACATCTTCATCCGTTTCGGAGATATTCGCCGCCGAACTTCGAAGTCATCCGAAATCGGGCCAAATTTTGCATGTTTTTTGCCCCCAAAATTTTTTTGGGGTGTGCCCCTCAAAATTTTGGACTGGCATTATAAAATTCGGCCTAGTACTGACCATCGTGCAAAATTTCATGCCGGTCGGCCCACGCATCTCGGAGAAAACTATCGTTTTCGGGTGGACTAATTATTTTACTCAAAATCAAGACTACAGAATACAAAAACCTAAAAATAATAAAGCAGACAGAAGTATTAAAACTAATAACAATGAGAAATTTCCAGCAGTTAACTTGTCATAAATTAAGAATTAATTATTCGCTGATTTTGACTAACACAGACAATAATTAACGTGTAAAATTGCACATTTTATCAAGTGTACTACAAGTTATTCAGCTAACAGCCGTCACAAACGCACTAAAACCGACAACAACAGGTCTATATTATCAGCAGTAGGACACAAATGTTTATTTTATCCAATCACATTCTCCCAACAAAGTGACCTTAAAAACAACCCAGTAGTTTATGATTTGGTTGAAAATGCACACATGCACTCACGCTCAGCTCTTAATTAATTAGCCCAATTTAGAGATAATCCAGTTATGCTAATACAGTTCGCAAAGCTGCAATAAGCGACGCCTGACGATACAATGAGAGCAGTACAGATAACTCACACAATGTCTACGACGGCGTCAGGCAGGCGAGTTGTGTGTATACATCGACTCCAGTTGCACAGAGCAGAATGAACATAGATTCTGCCATAAGAACAAAACGATCAACTGAAGCAGTGGCAAAGCTAATAGTCTACTAAGCTCTAATAAGATTACAGAACTGATGAGAGTACTAGTTGTGATGTGTAACTAGCTAAAGAAGTTAACTCAGCCTGGCCATCCTTCTGTGGATAGTCAAATGTATATTAAACCGCAGTCCAGAGTAGGATATGTAAGTGTCAAACAAACTTATACACCTCCAGGCAGTTGTTTAACCAATGCTTATTACACGCTGGCTTATTACACATAGCTGTGTGGCCTTAACTGGCATTTGTTTGATCATACCCAACTTTGCATCCATCCGTCGGTTACGGACATGTTATCCCACTGTAAACTGTATGGTAGACACAGACAGTATGAGTGAGAGCGCGGAAAAAAATCAACATTTGATCAACTACTATTACCAGTTAATGACTACATTATTGTTACATAACTGTAATTAATACAGGCAGCTGATTATGAAAGGCCAGTTTACCTGACACTGTAAGCATCAAGGTGCAGATTATCTGCCTCTGATCAACTAATATTACTTTGTTATTAGATAAATGATATATAAAAATACAGAGACCAATCTACCTGCCACTCTGCGCACCAAGCCACATTGTAGGCAGGTTATCAGCAGCAGCAGCATCTTCCAAGCATCCACCATTGGCAGTTTGAACACCATGTTCATGATCCGATCCTAACCATCGACCTAGACAATCACACCGAGCAATAATAACTATAATATTTATTTCTTTATGCATTTCAAAGCTGCGAAAAATTAACAACAAATCACATGATTAATCACTAATTTTAATGATTAATAAAATGAAAATCACTAAAATGTCAAAAAAGTCACACAAATACAACAATATAAAGTACACACGATGACATCGTGACATGCATCTGAAATCATCTCAATGATATGCTTTGGCAGAAATAGTGAACATCTTAGTCTGCCTACAAAACTGCATTAAAACACTCAATAACTATCTCAGTGCATCAGTGAGAGCTTGGAGTTCGACTGTTAAACAAGAAAATGCATTTTCCTCAGCAATTACCACTGTCAGCATTTAATCAACATTAATGGTTAATTAATCATTACTTTTGCAAAGTTAACTAGTACAAAAATTTCTATCATTACCAGCTCGACTTATTACTTCTTTTTAGCTTTTTTGAGCTTGTTACAGTCTGCTTTTGACGACAATATACCATATGTGCATGGCGATGGATGAAAGCTGATACCTGGTTTGGCGGTGTAATGGTAGGGCATTGAACTTTCGATTGAAAGGTCATGTGTTCAAATGCCGATCAAGTCATTATCAAATGGATACTATAAGGGTCATTCAATAAATAAGTTACAAAACAGCGTCATTCTGTTAGTTTTCCAAATCTAAAAAATCCGAAATACATGTTTTGTCGGGAATTTAATTCTGAGTAGCAGCTATAAGTTTTATGATGATGACGTCACTGTGACATCATTTATAAACATTAAATTCGATAACGTTGCCAGTGAAATCGTCCTGTAATGAACAGCATTCCGTTATTGTATTTTTGAGGGCAGAAAAAATAAATGCAAATCAGATTCACTTTGAGACGCATGCAGTATATGGCACAAGTGCTTTACGAAGCGAACAGTTCACGTCTGGTGTAAGAAAATGCTAGATGAGCAGAGATTTGTATCATATACTAGGGTGCAATCAGTCGTTCTTCAGTGGCATGGACAGCAGCCAGCATCTTTCTTTGTCATCAGGCATTCAAAAATTTGCTGACAGATAGGACAAATGTTTGAGCAAACTCGATCGATATGATAAAAAATGAAACACTAATCTTTAGCATTTAAAGTGATGGTGTTAACTTAAGTTTATACATTTTCTCTGTTCATATGCTGTTTGTCACCTGCAAGTTATGATAGATTACTGGTGGGGAAAATAACACACGTGTAAACTGTGTTCCATGAGCAGATGACGTCATTATCATCAAAAAAATTTACACATGTTTAGAATAAAATTCCCTATAAAACGTATATATGGGATTTTTTAGATTTAGAAAACTAACAGAATGACGCTTTTTTGTAACTTATTTATCGAACGACCCTCGTACTTGGATGGGTGACTGTCAGCAGACAGGTGAACCATCCAGGTATATAATCAACACCAAGGTCAACTCAGCCTTCTATCCCTTCGTGGTAGGTTATTCGAGTACCGGCCTATCTGGCTGGCGTTAAAGTAAAGTGTGTTAACCTGTGTCGGGTGACAGCTAACAATGTGTGATCCCATGGCACGTAACGCTCCCTAGCTGTGTGATGAGTTTCTTACTAAGAGCTATACACCACCTTTACCTATAACTTTAGCTTTACCTTCTGCATCGGGTTCAGGTGACGTCACATCAGAGCAGCTGACACGTTCTATAGGCAACTGTTGTAATCCCACCAAACTGTTGCTGTAATGGCAACCAACTGTCTGTTTACCAATGACGTCAGACGATGCATCATAATCTGATGAAATAGCACCTGCATATTTGTACACCAAAAATTACGACAAACTGGATACCAATAAACACCACAAATCTTCATCACCATCTTCTTCATCTGAAACAAAGCAAAAGAAAATGTCCAGTACTTGATATAAAAAAACGTAAAGTCCTTCACGAGCCTTACGACCCATAGGGCGCTGCTGATCTCCGTTTCCTAAGGCCCTCAGCCAGATGCCAGTTTTTACACTGCGAGACCACGGATATGGGGCCAGTGTATCGTGAGGTGTGCCTGTTTACGTCCTAGCGGTGAAGCCAGTACCAAATTATACTGCTTGGTGACAGAGGCACGTGTGTGAACAACTTGCCTAAGGTCGTTACCCGGCAATGTCCTGGTGCCGAGTCGAACCTGCGCCTCTGAGTTACCTCAGGATTACAAGTCCGACACATTACCGTTAGACTACCGAGCCACACGATAATTGATATAGTGCTGCTTGTATCATGCAACAAAGTCACAAGCAATGGGGATCAGTGCACAGGCGTCAGTGTCCCATGGTGACTTTCAGCTGTTCAACTGTTCAGGTCTCTTCAGAGCGGCATAAACTGACACTGAACTCCATTGCCTCCGTGGTAAAAAAAGCGACTATCATGAGATTACTAAAAATTCGTTAATTTTTGCAGCCCTACAAATTCAAATCTTCAGGCTATACAAACTGATTGTTAGCTAACTAATTACTTGACCCAAAACAACCAAAAACCAGCCCCAAATGTAATAAGAACAAACAACATTAACTAGACAGCAGCGATCGCCTGGTACTTAAAGTAATAAATAACTAATACTCCTCATTGAATTAATAAACACACAACAGTGATAACCTGGTACTCCAGTAATGCAGAGTATGTGTGATGAGGAGACGTGAAACTTGTCAAGTACAGAGGCCAGCTCATTGGCATCAGCAACTGATACTTCAGTACCCCCATGACCAGTCATACAGATCCACACGTATGAGGAAGACACCATCATCTTTTCTCCACCCTCATACTCCTGCATTAATGTCAACGGCTCAGCCAGTGGCATCCGCGGACAGGGGCAAATGCAATGCTCAAAATTTCTGCCCAAAAATGCAAAAAAATTGGGACTGAAAAATTCCCATTTGTGCAAAATTCTGGGCCACCGAGTTGACGCGGACCAAGTGTGGAAGCCGCACATGTTGTCCCACGAGTGTTAGCGCACTTGGAAGCTAAACGATGCAAACTGACACCAATATTATCACACCTCACAAGGTAGTGTGAGTGTTGTAAGGACGACCTTCAAAGTCTATGGGAAAACGCAATTGGTAAGTTTTCTTTTTTACATTTTTACAGACAAAATTGAAATTCTGAGCCACTAATCACCTCCATTTGCAGCTGTCTGGTGGAAAACTGGAACTTTCTGCAGCCCCAGTTTTTTAATGCTCAGCTGCACATAGCACTGAATTAAGTGCATCTTAAACCATGATCAAAAGTAAGACAAGTGAGTGATAAATAAACTTAATAAAACCCCAGACAGAAGTTTAAGACACCCATTCCATGCTGACACTTGTACTGCCATACTGCCTACAGTAAGATAACGTAGATAGGTACTCAAACAAAAAAAAGGTACAAAGTAATAGTACTTTTATTACCTGGTGGAATAAAGTGATACATATGCTAGACTAGACTTAGAGACAGATCACCTTTCACATATGAGACACAGTCGGCTTCAACAAATTTTAGAAAAGTTGATAAAACTGCAGCGAGAGCTAAGCACATTTTTCAGCAACACGCTCACATACTGAGGAAATGCTGTCGTGTGAGTGTTCAGAGGATTCGACTGAATTAGCAGAAGAAGAGATAACATTATCAGCCTGCTGACAGTTGTCAATATTAACTCCAGCAGCGCACCATAACTGCATACAGTAACAAATAATGTTCACCCTACACTGGGGATAATCTCATGTTAACAGTAGTGCATAACTATACAAGTATTTAACAACTTCCTTTTCGACATGCAAAAAAGCAACACATGTCCTGCCATAATGCATAATACTTTGCCAATTAATTTTAACCACAACTACATTAAAGGCCAAGTCGCACCAAAAAAACGACAGTCATCAATCTTACAATGCTGTCTATTGCAGGACAGAGATCGATCCAAGTTTGCAGTTACTGTTTAAAATTAAAATATCTCTGCTACTAAGGCAGCACTCATTGAGAATTGATTGATTTGATACCAATGTTTAAAAGTTAAAAGCTACTTGTATAAACTGCCTTTGAAAAAGACACGGAAAATAAAACAAACATACAAAAAGACAAAAATGTAACCTGTACAGAAGGAGCCTCAGTAACTGGTCGGCAGAAGACAGGAATTGGAATTGACGTTTGACCTGTGCTACTATCAGCTGCAGTGGCAGTGTGACATTTAGGTGGGAGAGACCAGCCATTAGCTCCAGGGCATCCGCCGTCTCCAGAGCCATTCAGTTTCCTCTGCTCCTCCTGCCGAAGCTTTCGTGCCTCGTCTGCCTCACTACAAAATAACACATTCATGGACATAAGATCATCGTCATATTTAATTTATTTCTGGAAACAAAAACAACAAATAGGAGTATAAGATAATGCAGTTCATCAGTTACCAAAGAAGCACTGAATGTGTAAAAATAGTTTACCAGCTGAGCTATATAGCCATCATAATATAATTATATGTAAAATGCTGTGTTTTTGCTGTCAATAAAAATATTTTTCAAACTACAAACAGACAAAATGATCCAACAGAATTACGTTTTTATATGAGCGCATTCAATGAACAACAAGAATCAAAAGGCGCTCAGCTAATCCATGTCCAGCTGACAAATGGCCACAAAAACAAATGATGTACATGTGCACAAATGATGATTTGACTATGCATTAAGAAAAGCAAACAAAAAAGTTTCCGACTAACTAACACAACTACTGTTAACATTAGAAATGATAGTACATGTCTTTGTGTCGGAATTGGACAACCCTGGGTGCCTGTTCGGTCGACGAGTGACCCTGTGTTGCCGCCTGGTCAGTACTGCTGCCAGCATTGTCTGCGCCTTGCAATGAACTATAGCGGACGTTAGGCACATTCTGCTGGTGATGTCTGGTGGATGTTGATCTGTTGGACGGACTGAATAGATTACTGAAACTACACGGTCAAACCAAGTCCCATAACAACAGCAAATAGACGCTTTGCAATAAATAATAATAATAATAATATTTTTAAAGCGCCATATGGCTGTAGCTTCAAAGGCTGCAGCTTTCATTAGTATCATAAACTTATGAAATGTACGTTTTCTGCCACTTTGCAAACAATTAACCGATCCATGGACAGCTAACTAGCTGACATTGGCTGGTAAGAATTAGTTTCACATGTGATTAAACAGGATTTATGCAAATTAGTCAGTCAGTGGCTACTGATAAATGTTACAGACTAGTTAAGAACCAGAAATCAACAGTAACATCATTGCATGGAGAAGAGACGCAAGTGCTCCCCCTCCCAAAAAAAAAATTTAGCCTGTTGCAAACTTTCCTTTCAACAGTACAAAACTTGAAACTGAATTTTCCATACTTTAAAAGAATTTGAGAAAAAAAATTCTGAACACCCATATCTTTGCTGGTAATTTGCAGCTGTCTTTCAAAAAACAGAACTTCTTACCTCCAGATTTTTAAATCCACGATGCCAGTGGAAACTGGCCCTGAAACAACAAACACCCGATGGTACGTACAAGTTCCATACAGACGATCGTTTCCTGGTCTGTGGTTCCGGGTGTTCACGAGCTGCTCTCAACATCTCGGCCCATCTGACGGCCTCCTGAAGCTCCATCAGATGCTCCTTGTACTGATTACGCTCCAACAGCACGCGAGACATCTCTGCACGAGTAAACCGCTTACGCTGAGCCAACGGCACGTCCGCCTAGACACAAAACACATCACCCATCCTGGTACTAACCCAGTTCAACGTACAACAACCTCACCTCAGCACGAGTAAACTGCTTCCTTTGAGACAATATCAAATATCTCCTCAATAAAAAAACTGACAAACTGCAATAAAAAGATGCAAAACTAAATATAAACAGAGCACATTAGTCCAAATGATGTGTTGAAACATTATAAAACAATAATTACCATCAAAATAACTTGCCGCTGCTGAAAATGTTAACAAAAAACAAAAACTAAACTATGCTATAAGATGAAACTAAAACAAAATTGCATCGTTTATAAGTTAAACATTGGCATGGGGTATAACCACAAAAAACAAGCACAACATTCACCACAAAGCTGTGAAGAAACATAAACAGATTCTAAAAATGATGACAAATTCCAACCAAACATGTCTCGGATTATGTTACAGTGAGACTGCTACAATTTTCAGAGTGAGTGAGTGAGTGAGTAGGGTTTAACGTCCCACCCGACACAGTCATTTCGGGGACAGCCTTTCCAGTCGGAATGCACACAAACACATAATAATGGAACAGTAAGTTTAACCTATACAGAAACACAAAACACAAAAAACATGCTAAACCTAAAATTGTAAGAACTCCATTATACGCGTGCATATGTAATTAACATAATGGTAGTTCTAATAATCTTCCCTGTTATCCTGCAGACAAACATCAATGTGATAATGCTGTCTATTGG
>Ga0209367_1006211_pt1 | contig 16571 bp, 8 predicted proteins | sample WorMetLIZISLAND2_FD_187412 | JGI IMG/M metagenome (GOLD analysis project Ga0209367, IMG submission 187412) | Marine gutless worms symbiont microbial communities from Max Planck institute for Marine Microbiology, Germany - Olavius geniculatus... ... | reverse complement strand
CACTCAAATGCATTGGTATACGCCGAACGCGCTTTGTCGACTTAGGGTAGGTCAACATTAGCGCTTATAACTCTGTTCGTAGTTGACAGAATTTCACAAAATTTTTTTTGTTCAACGTCCAAAGGATCTTTCTCGTCAACGCCGTTTAGATTTTGTCGTTATCTTCATCGGTTCCAGAGATATTTGCGCTCAAACTCGAAAGTTGTCGTAAATCGCACCGATTTTTTAACGTTTTTTGCCCTCCCAAATTTTAAGGGGGTGGTGCCCCCAAAATTTGTACTTGCGTTAACACCGCAACCCAGAGCCGCGTCAAATGCCAAAGTTTCGTCGGGCTACACCCCCTAACTCCGAAGTTATAAACGCTAATTTATTACATTTTGAGCCAATTTTTGACCCCCCCTTTAAAAAAAGTTGTAAGGGGGGCCGCCGTCCCTGATGGAGGGTGCGCTAGTAAGACTTAGTGATTCTCTAGCGCGTGTAAAAATTTGGAGGCGCAGCACCCGCTAGGGGCCGAAATATGGTTTTCCGAAAAATGCGACTTAGAGTAGGTCAACATTAGCGCCTATAACTTGGTTCGTAGTGGACGGAATTTCACAAAATTTTTTTTGTTCAACGCGGAATTAACCGTATTTAATAACCCGTTTAAGTTATGTCAATATCTCTATCCAGTTTAGAGATATTTGCGGTCAAACTCGAAAGTTGTCGTAAAACGTACTAAATTTTGGACGTTTTTTGCCGTTCCAAATTTTAAGGGGGGCGGTGCCCCCAAATTTTGTACTTGCATTAACACCCTAACCTAGAGCCGCGTCAAGTGCCAAAGTTTCGTCGGGTTACACCCCCTAACTCCGTAGTTATAAGCGCTAATTTATTACATTTTAAGCCAATTTTTGACCCCCTTTGAAAAAAAGTTGTAAGGGGGGCCGCCGTCCCCGATGGGGGGTGCGCAAGTAAGATTTGGTCATTCTCTAGCGCGTATAAAAATTTGGGGGCGCAGCAACCCCTAGGGGCCGAAATATGGTCTTCCGAAAAATGCACTTTGGGTGGGTACGATTCAACATCGAGATCTCCAAGGTCACTGGACCAAACTTCACCGGACTTGTTTTGCCTAACGCAAGAGGAATCGCGGTAGACGGAATGAAAATCCGATTTTGAATATATTCATCCGTTTTGGAGATATTCGCCGCCGAACTTCGAAGTCGTCCGAAATCAGGCCAAATTTTGCATGTTATTTGCCCCTGAAATTTTTTTGGGGTGTGTCCCCCAAAATTTTGGACCGGCATTATAAAATAGGGCCTATTACTGACCATCGTGCAAAATTTCACGCCGGTCGGCCCACGCAACTCGGAGATCTCGCGTTGCAAAAAAAATAAACATCTGGGCTAAAACATAAGTCCTTCCGAAAACTATCGTTTTCGGGCGGACTAATAAACAACAATGGTTCGATTAATGTAGAAAACTCGTAGGATGCTTTCATTGACCACCGAGAGTTCGGGCATCATCACAGTACACCTGTATTTTACCGTTTATTTGCTTATTTTTCGGTACTGGCTGCGTCTCCGCCCGCTCGCAGTCGTGGGCCTATATCGCATGGAATATATGATGAAACAAAATCGCCATAATTGCGTTAGCCAGATGATATTTATCTCGAAGGCGCTAAGCCGTGACGATAGCTTTGACCTGCCTGCCGCTGACATTCGGTCGGGCGGTATGGTTAGCAGAAGCCAAGCCGTGATCCGATAATGCTCTGACATCGCTAGCTGAAAGCTAACGATTCTGGTCGGTCGGTCCGGTCAAAACGTTAGCATAATCCGTTTAGACGATTGCGTCGAATTGAGGGACACGGGAGAGTGTGGAGAGGCGTTGGTGGTGGTCAGTGGTTGGTATTATAGCGCAGGTGCCCCCGTGCCCTATACATGCCGTTCGTTTGTGCGGTCGAGATGATTCAATTGACGTCACGTGTCGACTCATCGTAACACGGTTTTCGCTTCACAGCAGGCAAACAGAAACGCTGCCTGCAGACCACAGAGACCACGCAGACGTACGGGATATTCAAGCATTGGTCGGGTCTGGTCGGGTTGGGATGGATCATACGCATGCTGACGATTTTTGCCATGACAGTGTGGGAAAAATAATAATTTTTAGACAGTTTTTTAAGAGCGCTGAATTGTAATTTCGCTGGCCGCTGATGGGTGTTTTGCTTCGTGTGTAAATTTGAGTTTATAACTATTTTCCACAGCAGAGTAATACCATTTTAAAATCCTTTTACTACACTGTGTCCGGAAAAAAGTAACCCCCTAGACAGTGTACAATAAAAGTGTCAAATCTGTTCAAATCTGAAGAAATCTGATCAAAATTTTGTACGCTTAATCAGCAAGAAATTGCTAAAGAAATCACCAAATTTAGTTGAAAATATCATTTCCCAGCGCAGTTGTTAATTGATGAATATCGATAAAAAAATATCAATATTGCGTTACTTAAGTAAACCCCTTTGTTATTGTGCATTTGCGTAATTCCAATAAACAACGTTTGATTCAGGCAAAATTGTACGTCAATTATCAACCAATTATTAGCAATCCAAATGCCAAATATCAGTTAAATTGGCTAAAACAAATAGCTACAGTGGCTTTTGCGAGGTCACCACAAAACATTGCAGTTTCAAATCTTTGTGTCTGACGTCATTCACAAAGACCTAAAACTGAACAGTTTTGAAGTGACCTTACAAAAGCCGCTGTAGTTGGTGTTTGTTTCAATAAATCAAACAAAAATTTGGCACTTTAACTGCTAATAAATGGTGCATTTTTAGCATAAAATTTTGCTAAAATCAAATGTTGTTTGTTGGAGTTACACAAATGTAGAGTATAAAGGGGTTTGCTTGTGTAACGCCATATTGGTAAGAGATATTCAACAATTAATAACTCCGCTATGAAGCAATATTTTTCAACAAAATTTGGCGATTATTTTAACAATTTATTAGAAATTGAGTGTACAAAAATTTATTCAGATTTGTTAGATTTGACATTTTTGTCGTATGATGTTTAGGAGGGGGTTACTTTTTTCCGAACACAGTGTGGTATTCCCTGTGATGCTTCAGAAAATGTTTGCAGTCAAAAGTTTGCAATTTGTACCTAATCGCAAAACTTGCAGCAGTTAGTTGTTTTTACACAAACATTAGCATCACGCAAAACCTCAGAGTACAATACACGAGTTGGGCCGATATACATTTAGTTTAATTTAATTGAGTTAAGTTTTCTTTTTTTTAAAAAAAAACTTCGACAACTTTCAATCTATTACACCTAATAGCACAGTCTTTAAAAACACTGTTCAGCTGGCGTAATTAATACTAATACGTTTTAAACTGCTAATTACAGTGAATAGGCACCGAATAACATACACGGGCCGGTACAGATGTGCTGATACATGTACGAAGACAGAAAGATGCAGGGTAGAATTTATGAGTTGGCACCAGCGCCGTCTTGTAGGGAGTAGGCCCGCCTAGGTGTCTTTGTTATTAGCGTCTGTACGTGGGGCCAGTCTGCATAATTACGATAATGTTATACCCCGTTTACATGATCAAGCAAACATCGAGCAATCATCGAGCAAACATCCAGCAAATGCATTCAAAATGTACGTGCACGACGTGTGCTCCAATTGCTCTTTGTTTGCTCGACGTTCGCTTGATGTTTGCTTCGTGTAGGCTATGGTTTTTGCATGCTTCATATTTGTTTGACGTTTGCTCGATGTATGATTGCTGGATCGTGTAAACGGATATTACAGATCATAAGCGACATGCATAGGGTGCAGACGGTGATTTACACTTATGCGTTACGGAGAAACGTCTTTTTATGTGCGACTGTTTTGTATGCACTGAACGTACCTGATTTTTTCCTACCAGTATTTTCGAAAAATGTCACTTCGGATAAATTTGAATGGATAGGTCTATGGGGGTAGCTTACCGAATACTTTTTGGAGTTTTGGTGTAATTGTACCCATTTTTTGGCTACAAAATGAAGCAATAAAGTAAATAAAGCAGATCAAGTAAATAATCATCTGATACACCAGTATCGGTATTTAGTTTAACTAGGTTTCTGAATGCCAATAAAATCTCCTTTTTCGTTGCTCGCACCATCATCAATATAACAATGATATCGTTTTCCGGTCTTAACACATGTAGTAAAATACGCATTGATGTCACTGATATTTTACAGAGTTATTAGGGGAAAAAGTGAAGTGCCACCTTTTTTAAATTGCAGAGAGTAACTGCACTCATCATTTACCGCAACTAGTTAAGCCTGACACGTAATTCTTTTCGCACACCAATCAATCTTTGTATCCATTCAGTATTTTTGGTTTAGTCTTTGTTTTCAACTTTTTTCTTTTAAGTTACATGTCTGCCCGGCATTGTTGTCCCTATTCGCTTGTATGGTGAGTTTATACCCCGTTTACACAATCGAGCAAACATCGAGCTAGCTCGACGAGCTATGGTAATTAGCAAGCTAATTAGGAGTAATTAGCAAGCTAATTAGGAGGGCGGGCGGGTTGTAATTGGAAGGCCTATATAACACGTGATCAGCTGTGGGCTAAGCCTAGGCCTACATTTGAGCCATGGGCGGGGTTCCATTAGACCTGCTTAATGTTTGCTCGATGTTTGCTCGATCGTGTAAGCGGGGTATTACAGTGAAGACAGATTACTTCATTCGCTGCTGGGGGCTGATTGCAGGCCGACGCCGGACAAAACGCTGCAGCCAGCCAGCAGTAAATCCGCCGCAGTTTAGCGTCATCGTCCAGTCAGCCTAATACGGTTTCGCGGCTCCTGTTCTAGGCAGGGAAATAATGAGATAGTAGCGCCGTCTAGCGGTCGTTTTACAAGCGGGTCAAATGTCCGGCTAGTTCCGACTGGATCGGGCGAGTGTAAAGTCGGCAGACAGAGCGATATAGCGAACAAATCTCGTTATCTGAACGACCGAACGCCGGCAATATTGCATCGTTTGCTTGTCGTTGTCGTGGCTGGTCCGGTGTTATGACGATTCGTACACTTTTTTCACGTCTTCAGCGTTACGTTTTGTGTACATAGTGGTGGAGGCAAGAAAATATTTTAGTGCAGTTTTTAGTGATGTACCACCACCAATGTACCATTTATGAAGTTACGTCCCGGCTTTATATTTACAGCTTTGTAAAGGCGATTGATAGATTGATTGGTAGTTTTTACTAGGACTAGATTTTGCACGATGTTTATTTGTTATCTACGTACGTTATACGACCAATTACGATTTACCGTTATGTCTTCTCCGGCAGCGGCTACCTTTCTCTGCCATGTACATAGATCGTTGACCGAAGCATTAAACGCCGCGTAATGAGGGACAGAAACCGTCACACAATCGGCGGCCTAGGCGAGCGGCGGGTCTCTTGTTATTGCTCCTAGTTTGAGATTGATCACCGCGCCACCGCACGTAAGGAAGCTCGCGATGAAAACGTCTGAAGGATCGAAAAGCGACCGAAGGTCTCAAACACTCGCGCCTAGAACGCTGATGCCACCTGGCGAATCACAATGGAATTGCAGTTTGCGTTTTATCTTCAAAATGGAAAGAAATCGTAGGCCTACGTGGATGATCTGGTGTCTACGAGAAAATCCTAATCGTCATGAAAGTCTAATGAATCAGTTCCTTCTTTCCTGGGTCATATCCCCAACTCCTACAAGCAAATTTCATCGCAATTTATTCACGGCTTCTTCAGTTATTTTGCAGTCTAACGGTCTGGTGCAATGAACATTTTATCTGTCAAAAACAGCTTTCTCTACTTTCTCAACTCAGCCTGGCCATCCCTCCGTGGGTAGGCGCAATGAGTATCAGCAAGAGCTGAAACGTAAACAGACACACTGCGCGATGAACTGGCCCCATATCCGTGGTCTTGCAGTGTCAGCTGGTGTCTGGCTGAGGGCTTTAGGAAACGGAGATCCGCGCCGTCGTATGCATCGGCATTAAGATTTGTGGGATGAAAAAAAGAACTATTAGGTTTGTTCGTTGACACCATTTGCAGACCCCTTTTTGCTTAAATTAGGCTAATTACTAGATACTTCACTGCTAAAGTTGATAAGCCAGTACGCAGTACAAGCTTATACCATTCCACACCGTGCTGCATCGTACATAAGCCACGCTCAGACCACATAGACTACATGTCGTCGTTTGCTTTGTGACGCACGACTACAGCTGAAAATTTGTAAAAAAAATTACACGAGTGTTGCTTAAAGGCGAGAATCGGCGCTCATTATAGCAGAAACGGGTAAAATGTTTAGTAAACTGAGCGGTCTGCGATACACCAGCCGAGGCGGGTCGGCGGGCGTCTAACGGGCGAAGAAACGGCGCGGCGCGCTGTGCTAGACCTATAGATGGATCAGCGGCGAGACAGACAGGACCGAGCGATCAGTTAACAACCGACGACCGACGACCAGCGATAATATAGCGACTGGTCAGTCGTCTGGACTCGATGATGATCTGACGCTGACATACGAGCGCTTCATCTAGTTGTCAATATCATCTTCGTCGCTGCGTACGAAAAGTAACTTCAATTCGCGTCGTTTTCTGTAGCTAAGAGTTTTCGGGCTTTCTTGTAGACGTTCCACCGAGGTCCGGCTTCGTTCGTCCTAGAAATCCTGCGTCCGACAATCGTATAAGCATCTAGTTGGCGCTGGTGTGATTTCGTTTTAACAATTCGCTGATTATTACGGTCTGTTTGGACAGAACGGCGTTTCGTGCTGCAAATATATCTTTTTATCTAGTAATAACTGTTTTCAGGCCGGTTTGGACGAGAGTTTTGCCGTCCTAAGTTCTAATATTGCTTTAGTTTCTGCGTCCGATAATTTTCTCTTGACCTTTTGTTGTCGACATTTTCATCGCATCTCGCGAAGTATCACTTACTGTCCGTGGTCCATCTGCAGCCCAGTATCGTAAGCCCTATCGGCTGCAGCGGCTGGACCACTGCAACTCACGACGACTTGCTGTGACGCTGAGTAGGTCCATACAGCAGTAAGTAGGCTTTCACACACGTTTTCACGGAGTCGATGACGATGTACGTCGACGGCGGAGGTTTGATCTCGGAGATGTCGCGAGGCAGATCATCATTGATGATGATGATGGTGGGGAGGCTGATGATTACTGCGCATCTTCTGTTCATCGTTTTGTCGCCAGGCGGCGTGCATTGCAGTCGGATTCAGCGACGAGAAGAAAAAGGTCAGTTTGATAGATAAGCTAATGAGTTTTTCGGCCGACTGTTAAGCTGTAAGCTTAAAGGTCTGGTTCTTTGCTACTTGTTGTTTGCTGTCTGCCGTCTGTCTGTATGTTTGTAGTTGATGTATTGTGGCTAAACGGTAAGTCGTAGGTTACATTTGCTGGCCTTTTGACACCCGCGTACAGTCGGCTCTTATAGCGACAGCTGGGCTTCCTGTTATGCATGCGTACATGCATCTTCGTTTACTAAAAGTAGCCTATGGCATGCTACGTGTGGCACTGCATGGCAGTATCATGAATTTTGTGATCTTATTGTTCACTCGACGACTAGGCCGTAATTCTGTATATCTGTGCTTCGTGTGTAGTCGTAGGCTAAACCGATGTATAGTACTTTCGTGAAACTTCATGGCCGTGACCCGGAAAACAGGCCATCATATTCGATGTTTCTGAAGACAGTTTTTAAAACACTGTATGCTAGGCCCTTATTGCACACAGCGAACGTTTTAGCGATTACGTCAATTGTACAAACGTTCGTTTGTATTGCGATATTTGTTTGGTGATGCATATTAGATTTTGCATGTAGATCTGTTGTAGTTCTACCGTATTTCACTTCATTTTATTTTATTTTTCTTTTTTTCTTTTTTTTCTTATCGATATTGTAACGATTATGCTCTGTTATGTTCTGTTTTTGCAATGGCGTTTGACCGTTGTTTAATTAAGGATTACTTACTTACTTAATGACTTTTTAGATTGCTTGCTTGCTTGCTTACTTATTTAAATCTTGCGTTTGCCGTTAAAAGTCTCTACAGCAAATTTCAAACTTTTTTGACCATTGACTCTTGAGTTACGTAAGACAGACGGACGGACGGACAAGCTGACGCAGTGAAATGCAGAACGCGGACACCTGCAGAGAGGGTCGCATAACAGATCGGTGACCAACGTTAATTATAAAACGCTCAACTTTGGCTGAGCGTGAGCGAGTTACTGGACGATGGCGAATTTAATGCAATAATTGAAAATTAGCATCGTTATTACTCAGCTCTGCTGCGTGTATTGTGTCCTGAATTGAATAGAACGAGCGGTTGATTTAATTGTCAATCGGTCGGATGTGTTCTTCGAATCCTGTTATATGGAGATGATACATGGACTTTACTGGCAGACGACACACGCAGATTACAATCCTTCCATAAATTATGTCATACCAACGCCAGATACTGGGTGTGAAGTGGCAGGACCGTGTCAAGAACATCGACATAGCCGACAGAACCGGTCTGCCAAGCATTGCAGATTTAATCAGCAAGAGGCGCCTCGTTGTTAGACTGGACGCCACCACACCTGCACACCAAGCGTTATGCCAGGTCATTGCAATGACAGGCGGGCAGAGTCTGGGGATAAACTGGAGAAGACCTCCTGGGCGTCCTCGAAAAACCTGGATACAGCAGATCGGCAACACAGCACCGGCAGTCAGCTGGAGACAGATGTGGCGGAGTGCAGATGAACGTGGACATCGTGGGGAGTCGCCGCAACGGACCTCAGTTGTCTACGCGTCGTGATGATGATAATGGTCGGTTGGAACTGGTTATAACCTGACTAACAATACTGGAGCATTTGATCAGACTTTGATTACTGCATGGCGGGTCAATTTGACCGTATATAGGCCTACAAAGATGTTATTATTAGGCCTACAGCGAGATCATTGAAGCATGAGAGCGGTCTATTGCATTAACGGTTTCAATGTCAGAAATACTGAATGTCACATTAGTCTAGAGTAAACTAGTAAAGTATGAATTTGCTCATTATCTGAGTGTTATTTATTGCGCTACTGCTACTGCATTGGCTGTATCCAGTAATTCAAACTGACACATTTAATGCCGTGGCTACACGCATCGATTTTCTCGTCCGAGGTGTTGTCCGACGTCGTCGAGCTTTTCGAGGTTTAGAAACTTCGCTCGAGTAAATTGTTGCTTGTAACCAAGTCATAAAATGTCAAAAATGTATACTTCTTGCCTGCTTGTAAACAGTTTTGTAAAGACAGCAATTTAGCGTTGAAACCTCCAGGTTTTTCGCTAAAGTTTCCTGAACGATTTTTCGCTCGTGTGCCAGTGGCCTAAAGTCTGGCGTCTTAATAATAACGCTGTCACAATTTCGCAAATAATCTGAAACGCCAACGGTCCCGGGTCACTGGCTTGTTGAGTCAATATAATATCTGTGTCGGGTCATCGCGTCCCAGGTGACCCATGCCGTTCCGAGGTTGGAGCGTATTATTTATAAGCACACGAGCAAGAACAAGGATTGATCGATCGGTCTCGAAATGATCGGAACCTCTTCGCCATGGACTTCGAAAACGATAACATAAAGTGGTCAAAAACGCAAGCCAATTCTGTCAAGTACTAATGCGATGCTTCAAATACAAAGATAATTCTTTTAGAATCTTATTACGACATATGATTATTGCAATATCTGTGCCGTCTGTTGTTTTTTTTATATTTGCCAGCAGTTGCAAGCACTTGATAAAAATAACTGCAAAAATTGGCAAAGCACAGAATATTTAGTTCTATATACCTTCAAGGTTTCTTGAACAAAAGTCATTGTTGCAGCATAACATAAACTGTTTAGTTGAACATAGCCAGTGCTAAAATTATTGCTCTTTTGCACGTTTAAAAGGTGTGACAATAATGTCAAAATGGCTTATTTATGTCACCACTCTGTGTACCGCCATGCTTGGTTCAGTTTGCGTATAAACTCCATAATAAATCCGCCGTCACACGCACGAGTGGGTCGGTCGATCGAATCCGAATACTCGCAATCGAACATAACAGATCGGTATCGATTCCATTCGAGGAACATGTCACCGACACCCATCACTAGTATGGTATAGCACGACGACGAATAACGCGGTGTATAATACCTCTGTAGCAGTGGCGTAGACAAGGGGGGGTTCAGGGAGCTCAGCCCCCAATATTTCAGACAAGAGATGAACACACATTTAAACTGACTGCACTAAATTTGCCAATTTGGTCAATTAATTTTCAGGTAAAATATTAAAATTGTTGCTACCATGCAGATATCAGATTTTAAAGCTACAATGAGCAAAATTCGATTTCGTCTGAGGCCCCGCTCCGCTGGGGGAACTTACAGCGCTCCCCCAGACCTGGCTGGATTTTATATAGGGTCCTACTTTTAAGAGATGAAAAGGAGCGAGAAAGATAGCGGAGGAAAAGGGAGCGGAAAGGTACGGAGGGGACAAAAGGGAGGAGAGCGGACAAGAGGGAAAAGGAAGGGGACGAGACGAGGCCCCCAATGCACATTTCTGGCAACGCCACTGCGGTGCGGTGCGGTATAATACCTCTGCACGCTCGTCAGTTTGAGTCCTGCATAAAGCTATAGCTGTACGACAAGGCAAAGCAAGCCTGTTCAGTGAAGCGTGCTGGAGCCATATATCAGACGCCGTCAGGCGAGAAATCTGTGCACCACGCGTTCAGGCACAATCATCAATAATTCATTGACGTCTCAGAAACTACAGGCCTACTGGATGACTGCCGACGCACCGGCCTTTAGTTGACTCACACTCCGCTAATAATTCATCTTGACCGCCTGCCGGACTTGGGCTATTTTTATTTAAAGTCTCCGTAACCGTCGCGCAGTCTTGTCGGCCTAGCCATCCATGCCTTTCTGCTGCGTCATTTTTCTTCTTTGGTGGCGTGGCGTAGCGGTAACGCGCTGTGTCCGATCAACGAAGTCGCTCTACACCGGGCCGGGTTAGTGCGTGGATGGGTGACTACCAAGTTACCATCGGGCAGGTAAACCATCTCGGTATGTAACCAGCCGCCTACATCAACTCAGCCTTTCATCGCTTCGGGGTAGGTAAATCGAGTACCAGCCTATCTGCTGGGGTTAAAGCGGGGCGCGTTCACCTGTGTCGGGTGACAGGTAACACTGTGTAATCTTATACGTCAGGTGACGCTTCGTCACTTTGAGATGAGTTTTCTATAAACAGCTATATGCCACCTTTAACATTTAATCTTTCAAGAGCTTGTCGTAGACGTTGCCGTTGTCATGAGTCGCCGTCATGCCGTTCTGTTCGGCGTGCGTCGCTGTGCCGTCGTCAAGCCAAGATTCAGTAGACGCAGTTCGGTCTCCACTGTTCTGGGGGTTCCCCTACGACTGTCTGGGACGACCAGGCTTTCGTCTCCACACTGCAGAAGTGTGGTGAGTGCAGGCGTGCAGAACTTGGCAGAGCTGGAACAGGCTAAATGATATATGATTTGAGGATAATCGAGACACGCCACGTAACTGAAATGTAGTGTGGACTTTCGAAGAGATACGGTGTTGTTGAAGTTTATAATGCAAGAATTTTTACTGTAACCAGCCAATTTTATTTCATAAGTTGAAAACACGTAGTTTGATATTACAGGAGGAACTTTCCTTATATTATTTCTATGGTAATTCAGTTTTTTAAATTCAGAATGTTTACAAAACACGTTTCTTGCTCTATTTATGTTGCAGTTTGGCGTCGATATCTTCATTATTTTGTTCCAAAAGTTTTGCACTGAATAGGCCTATATCTGCATGCGCTGTCTTGGTGCTTTCTGTCTGTATCAAAGCAATCATTTGCCGACCGGAAACGGTCATTTTTCGTGCACAAATAAGCAGAGCAGAGTTTGAAACCGGAGAAGCGGTATAGATATAGGCTGAGCGCGACTGTCTGCGACGGCAGAAGATTGAAGGAAAAGGAAAAGCGCCGCTGGCGACGAGGACGACGATGTGCCGCTGCTGCAACTGTTTTAACGCCAGAGTGGAGATGGATCTCTCAATCCGAACCTTCCATGCGGTCAACGGATCACCAGAAAGTTCTGCCCGTCGGCCTTCCTAATTCCCGGAACCGCCGTGGTTCGCCACCGCCACCCCGCTAATAAACTAGCGTTTTTAGCGGTTACCTTTATTCTGACATTAATCTTTGACTGTTGTACATAGTGTTTGCACTTTGCACGGTAGTCTTTCGTTATTACGTGTTTTGGCCATTTACTATACGGAATTTTACATTACGCCTTTTGATGACACAATACTGTGCGCAGTGCTGCCTGAGTGAAGCATTAGTTTACATTACACATCTAGGCTGTGTGACCGGATTGGATTGGAAAATGATAGTTTCTCGTGTGCTGTTACGAATTAGTTGAAGCTTGTTACCGTTAGGTCTCAAAATTGCTGCCAATGACAGCAGATATTCAACTGAAACTCGCTATGCATAAACGTGCAGAGCAATGTATGATAAAGATGGCAATCGCCCATGCTCACTCAATACTAAGCGAATTGATATGCTGGCATCTACATTCATGTTGCTGCGGATTACAGTTCGTCATCGGACCGATCCGCATCCCCGGCACCTCTGTGATGTAACCACTCGAGAACTGTCCCCTCTTTTCCTTTCGTCTTCCCCACATCAGGCGTGCTTTGAAGCAGGTAGGATCCGGTTTCAATAATAATTGAGCCGCGTCGTCGACTGACTACTGACTAGGCGACTTGGTCTAATCAGGCGAACTCAGGCTGTCAGTTATCCTTTAGATTGGACCGTCGGCACCGCTAGACGGCGCCTTCAGTTCACTCGCTAACCAACTCCTGTCAGCGTCGACTCTAACTTCTATCTATTCGATGTCACTTTGCTAACAACTGAACGACGCTTTATCTTAAACAAAAAGCCCAGCTGTCGCTAGGATAGCCGACCGTACAGGTGGTCAACTTGTCAGTGACTTCCAAAGTCGTCCAAGGTAGATGATTTTCATCTCTCGTTAGTGATCTATACTAACTAACCTAAGCCCAATCTCTCACCGTTTCCGAGATAAGGCCAGTTTTCAGTCATAACCCCATATTTTTTACTCCTTTTTATTTAACTCCAAATTTAAAAATGTTCCCCTTAAGCTGTCACTTTGCTAACAGCTGAATGTCGCCTGATTCTGAAAAAAGTTAGATACATGTACGAGAATATTTTAGAAGTTTAGGCCTAACGTTTTTTTTTCTGCATGCAGTCTGCCAATAATAATAAGAATATTATATTTATGTAGATTTGCGTAGCGCCATAGTTTCAGAGGCGTTGGTGGGAGTGATGAAATGTAGTCGTCATCGAGTCATTTTAAGGCGCGTACAGAGCGACGTAACTGAACTGTACTGGCACAGTTTAGTTTTTGACGAACTGAGCAGGGCGAAACCATTGGTCATTGGTTGTCGCGTGCGCTAGCGTAGTCACGTACGCCACTGACGCCGTTAGACGGTACTTACTGTAATGCATTACTGCTTTCGCATTGGCCAGTTTGTCAAAAACTATACCATGTCAGTTCAGTACAGTTACGTCCCTCTGTATGCGCCGCTAGTTCGAGTGTGATTCACGAAAATAAGGCCTCGAGTTCGACTCCTTCCCATTGCCAGACTTCAGTACTACATCACCGGCTGGTGGACCAGTGGCGTAGCCAAGGGGGGGGCAGGGGCCCAGGCTCCCCCCAATCCTCCAGACAAAACATAAGCATACATATAAACTGCACAAAATTTGCCAATCTGTGCAGTTTATTTTTGTGAAAATAATTAAAATTGTTGCGACCATAACTCATCTTTTAAAGCTAAAATGCACCAAATTCGATTTCAGCTGAGGCTTCGCCCCAGACCCCGCTGGGGGGTTCACAGCCCTTTCCCAGACACCCTAGCTGGATTTTAGGGGGTCCTACTTCTAAGGGAAAAGAAGAAAGGGGAGGGGAAGGGAAGGGAGACGAGACCCCTAATTGAAATTACTGGCTACGCCACTGTGGTGGAAATCCATGTTACATCAGTGAATTAATGTGGCAAAATGAGCTAAATGAGCTAAATGAGTTCTTAATAATTTGGATAAATATATACATACAGAGAGTTGCCGTCTAGGACATCGAGTCAGAGTTATAAGAACATTACTGGCACTGTTTCGCTGAATTTTGGAGGCAGGCAGCTCGATGCTTTTTGTCGAGTAAGTCAGCGAGTATAGAGGTTTAGACGTTTAGCGTACCGCTCAACAGATAATACGTCATTTCGGGCACGGCCGTTCTAGGTGATACACGCAATGTTCGTCGATTTCCAACCGTTTATTTGTTCGTTATTTTGTTTCGAATAAAAAATAAAGACGCAAGAAAGTGGACAGATGAACGTCAATCTCGCATAATAAAAGAAGTCAACGAAGTCGGTGGAAGAAATTTGGATTGTAGCCGATTTTAACCCAGTCGTCTATGCGAAATCGTCTATTCCAACATATATGCGATATCATTTAAATGACGTGAACATTTTTTCGCACGTACGGCCTGTTCTAGGAGGGGCGACAACACGACAGTTTGACAGCAGACAGACGCTAACTGCAGCTTGGTGGGTGAAAGCGGTCTGACGGAGTATTTTATGACACCAGCGTCATAAGCGACGGACGCAGCTGGGCCGTAAACCGCCAGAAAGCACCGGACCTAAGCCAGACAAACGAACTGGCGGGCGACTAGTTAACGACGACCAGTGGCCCGCAAGCTCGAGCTGATTGCGCCGCGACCTTTCCTTTCCCTAACGTCCTTCCGCCGGCTGGGCCGAGCGAAATGGAAAAGGATCGTGCCTCCGCCGGAAATCGCTTGGCGGCGCGGAGACCGGATGTTGCAGGTGGAAATGGAGTCGTTAGTGACGTCTTTGATGGCCGCTAGGGCGGCGCCACCGCCGCTGCCGTACCTGCTGCTGAGCTGATGTAATGCCGGGAATGATGCTGCTAAGCTTCTACACGCTTAGTAGGCCACCAGTCTCAGAACTATACAGGCAGTGGGATATATCTTGACAGAATCAAGCATGCATGCCAACCGATAAGTCTAACGGCAGAAAACTCAGAATTATTTCTGTGCGACTTTAATGTTAAGCGCTACAAAAATAGTTTTTCTGAAGACGAAAAAAACAAGAAGAAAAAATAAAAAATACTGTATTTATTGCAATGAAATTATCAATTGCTGAAAATCTTAGAACTATGTTTAAATACATATGCCAAAAAAACTAAAGCAAACTTTCTTGTGTCAGGTTTGTCGCATGCGATTTTGTTTTAGTTTTTAAAGGTTTTTTTTCACACAACAAGTTGACGCCGCATTACTCTTTGTGAATACACACGAATTTTTTTCGGCATACTTTTTAGCAACTGTTGTTGCTTGCCTGGTTGTGGGACGGTTTGCCTGGAAAATGCCAGAAATGACTTATCGCATATCGACTTTTGCTCATTCACCCTGCTATTTTCAGCAATTTTGTCATTACACCTAACGCAATAGTTCGTTTTTAGCGCATTTCGTATCGAATATAGACCTAATGACTGCAGCATTATTGCCACGACGTTGGTGCCACTAACTAACTGTCCAATATTGCACTCAGGATGTGTATGGCTAATTACTATGGAGTCGTTAGCCATCTGCGCGTCCGTTCTCGACTCGCGTTCTGAATAATAATAATTGTCCTCCGTTCAGGCAACTTCCGTCGTCGATATAACACCGTTCGATCAATGTGCCAGCAAGAATGCGATAGAGGTTTCGATTTTCCCCCAGTTCCTTGAACTAATTCGCTGCCAGCGAAACAGGAAGAGCATCATTGTTCGCTATAACCAGGCGTCGGAGCTACACGCAATCCTGAGATGGTGTGGGGATCAGTATGTGAAGTGCGATGTAACGGGGACGTATAACTGGACTTTGATTTATATACATCTTTATTCACCATAAGAGGTAACAAACAAATACAAAATAAAAGAAAAACCTAACTAATTACAGTTCATACAGTTCATATATAGCTGAATAGTTCATACTTTCACACATTGCAGGTTGAGACAGGGCGGAGTGCTCTCGCCCTACTTTTTTGCCATTTTTGTTGATGATGTCGTTAACAAAATCTTAGATTGTAATATCGGATGCTATGTTCGTCATATGTGTGTATCTGTTTTTATGTACGCGAATGATATCATCTTGCTTTGCCCGTCTGTAGATGGGTTACAAAGACTGCTCAGAGTGTGTGAAAGGGCGATAGAAGAAATAGACATGGAAATCAATGCGTCCAAAACTGTCTGTATGCGCATAGGCCCTAGGTCTGACGCTAAATGCACCAGCCTAACGCTGAGTAACGGTGCCCAGCTGGTGCGGGTTGACACTTGCAAGTACCTGGGTGTGTATTTTGTTAAAGGCCGATATTGTAGATGTACTTTTGATGATTTATAGTAAAACTGGCCGTTTTGCCTCCGAAGAGGTGGTTGTGAATCTGTTAGACACAAAATGTATAGCTCCAATGCTGTACGGAATCGAGGCGTGCCCGGTTACATCGCGTCACAAACATTCACTGGACTTC
>Ga0209367_1006210_pt1 | contig 16571 bp, 15 predicted proteins | sample WorMetLIZISLAND2_FD_187412 | JGI IMG/M metagenome (GOLD analysis project Ga0209367, IMG submission 187412) | Marine gutless worms symbiont microbial communities from Max Planck institute for Marine Microbiology, Germany - Olavius geniculatus... ... | reverse complement strand
TGGGTCAGAATACGGCTTGCCAACCAGCTGAGACCATTGGCTGAGCGGCAGTAAAACCAAATTCAGAAAATATGAAGCATTCATTATTGCTTGCGCTCCAAAAATGTCGATTCCAGCAACAAACCGTCGAAACCTGACTCACAGATTTCTAATTCTTCCGGTGTGGATGCCAGCACGAGATATCCGCGCCGGTTGAACATCAGGTTAAAATCCAATTCCCAAGAAAGTGTCTCCCAAATTCTTAGGCTGTCATCGAAAAATCGTATCCATTCCTCAGAAGCAAACGCCGATCGAATCATCTCACCGTTTCGGCCGCTGGCGCCGCTGCCGGGATAGCTTTTGTCCAGTACGGCAACATTGCTCAATCCCCTGCGGGCCAGATTATATGCTAAAGATAACCCCTGAGCTCCACCGCCGATGATCACAACATCATAGCTCTTTTTCATCTCCAACAATCTCTTCAAGTTTGAGTGCCAATATGGTGCCACTAAACGTCTAGGTGGTCACCAACACCACCGCCAGAATTGCGAAAACAATCCCTATGCATTGTTTAACGGTGATTGCTTCGTGCAAGAATATGACTGCTAGCGCTACACTGAGTATGGGATATAGCGCAGATAGCGGTGCGATAAGAGAGACCGGTCCCTTTGTCACCGCAAAAAGAAAGCAGAGCGCACCCAGAAAACCAAGCAATCCGGCCGAAGCTGCTAGGGCGATCCCTTTTGGGTGCGTCTCCAGTCGAAATCCCATGAAATACAAAACGACGATGGAGAAAAATATTCCACCGATGACCTCATAGACAATCGCACTTTTCGGATCGATATATCTAGTCGTAATTTTAGGTAAGAAGCTCCACAATCCCCAACACACAAAGGTTCCCAATGTCGGTAAGATCCACGCTTTCATTTTCACGGCTCCTTTTCTTCAAACCTGAAAATAAAATTATCTCTATTTCTCGGTCATTGAACACGATTCCTTGCTGAAGAATTCAATATTAACTAGTATCTGTACGAAAAATCCGATCTTCGGTAGGTTGGGTTGAGTCCCGACTGAAATGTTGGGTTTCGTACCTCAACCCAACCTGCTAAAATCAATCATTTATCGCCATTTTAGATTGAAAGGCGAAACCCAACAAATCAATCGGGGGAGTTTCTGTTCAACCACTAACTAGTCAATTTCTCTCTGATCACCCTCGCGATACGGAGCACATCCTCTAAAATCAGATATCCGCAGGGAATCAGCAGCAGGGTGATAAAGGTGGCAAAGAGCACCCCGAATCCGAGACTAACCGCCATGGGGATTAAAAACTTGGCCTGCAAGCTTTTTTCCAGCAGCATGGGCGTCAAGCCTGCAAAAGTGGTCAGGGAGGTGAGAATAATTGCGCGAAAGCGCGTGGCCGCCCCGCTGGTGATCGCGCCATGCGCACTAGTGCCCTGCTGGCGCACCCGATTGGTGGTGTAGATCAACACCAAAGAATCATTGACCACCACGCCGGTCAGGCCGACCATGCCGCACAGGCTGAGGATGCTGAGGTCCATTCCCATGATCAAGTGACCGGCAACGGCCCCCACCAGGGCAAAGGGGATGGCCGCCATGACGATAAGCGGTTGAGTGAAGGATTTAAAGGGGATGGCCAGCAGGCAGTAGATACCGAACAGCGCCACGGCAAAACCGCGATAAACGTCTGCCATGGCCTCTTTCTGCTCCTTGCCCTCGCCTTCCATGGAATACTTAAGGTCGGGATAGCGGCTGACTAACTCCGGCAAAAATTCCGCCACCATGGTTTTGCGCAGCTCATTGGCATTGATGACCCCGGAATTGACATCGGCCGTCACTTTCACCACCCGCCGGCGCTGCCCGCGTTCGATGGCAGCATATCCCCGCTTGAGGTGCACCTGGGCCACCTGGCCGAAAGGGACCTGTCTTCCGTCAGCCGTTCGAATGCGCATCTGTTCGACATGTTTCAAGGACTTGCGCTCGGCCGCCGGATAGCGGATCATTACTTTGACCTCATCCTTGTCGCGCTGCAGACGCAATGCTTCACACCCGTAAAATGCGTGGCGAACCTGCTGCGCCAGGTCGCTCAGAGTCAGACCTAAACTGCGGGCCGCCGGCTTCAATTTGAGCTGCAGCTCTTTTTTGCCCTGCAGAAAACTGTCGGCCACATCGGTTACCCCGGGATAACTGTTTAGTTCCAGTTTGAGATCATCGACGGCTCTGAGCAATTCATCATGATCGGCCGACGACAGATGAAATTCAATGGCCTTACCGGCGCCATGCCGTTCGCTGCGAAAATCAAGTGATTCAACATCCGGGATGGTGCCCACATGCTCACGCCAGGCGGTGCTGAGCTTTTTGGTGCTCACCCCTCGTTTTTTTTCTTCCGGCACCTGGACCCAGATGTTGGCCAGGTGTCCGCCGTTGTCAGTGCGCCCCTGCTGCCAACCGACAAGGGAGATGCTGTATTCAAATAGCGATGACGCCTCCGGGGGCCGTTTTTTATCCTCCTGGAGCAGGCACTGCCGGGCGCACTGTTCCAAATGCGCAACCACCGCCCGGGTCCGATCGGCGGACGTACCGACCGGCATTGTCAAGCGGCACTCCAGGGTATCGCCTTCGACTTTGGGGAAAAAAACGAATTTTATCCAGCCGGCCTTCCAAACCCCAACCGTCAGGATCAGGAACATGATGCCCGCCGCCACGGTGGCATAGCGCCAGGCCAGGCAAAATTTTAGGAAACGACTGTAGGGGACCCGGATGAACCACTTCAACCAGCGGGCCGAGCGTTTCTCCCGTTCATCGGCCGCGGAGTGCGGCGACCGCATGCCTTTGCTGCGGGCCAGATGAGCCGGCAGAATAAATAAAGACTCCACCAGGGATCCGATCAGCACCAGCATGATGACGATCGGTATGTTGCGCATCATCTTGCCCATGAAACCGCCGCCCAGCAGCAAAGGCCAAAATGCCACAATGGTTGTCAGAATTGAAAAAACCACGGGCCGCCCCACTTCGATGGTGCCGTGGGCGGCAGCTTTTAGTGGTGCCATTCCCTGCTCGCTTTTGCGATAGATATTGTCGCCGATGATAATCGCATCATCCACCACGATGCCGAGCACCATGATGAAAGCAAACAGCGAGACCATATTGATGGATACATCAAATCGAGGCAGCAGCATGAGGCCGGCCATAAAAGAAATCGGTATGCCCAGGGTCACCCAGAAGGCGAGCCTCCAATTCAGCAGCAGCCCCAATAAAATGATGACCAGCAGCAGACCGATCAGCAGGTTTTTCAGCAACAGCTGCAGCCGGCTGCGCAAAAATTTTGAATCATCCCCAAAAAAGCCGACGTTCACCCCGGCCGGCAGACCGGGGCGAATCGATTCGATATAGGCCTTTACCTTTTTAACCACCGATAGCGCATTTTGATCGGCCACCCGGAACACCCGGATCAGGGCGGCCGGCTTCTCCTGGAAGCGGGCATATAGATCAACGTCCTCAAAGCCGTCATTGAGTTGACCGATCTCACCCAACGTCACCAAACTTCCATCGGAACGGGTAACCACCGCAACGTTGCGATAATCGGCCGCATGGTAACGGCGGCCCTTGGTTCTGACCAATATTTCCCCGCTGGTGGTTTTGATGCGGCCGGCCGGCAAATCCAGGCTTGTTTTGCGAACGGCATCGGCCACCCGGCCCAGGGTCAAACCATATTGGCAAAGCACGGCCTCGGAGATTTCGATGTGGATTTCGCCTTTGCGGACTCCCAGCAGGTTGGCCAGGGTCACCCCTTCCAGGTTGGTAATGTCGTCTCTGATTTTTTCAGCCAGATGTTTGAGGGTCTTTTCGGGCGCATCGCCATAAATCGCAACCCAGATGACGTTATTGCGCCGGATGACCTCTTGCACCACCGGCTCCTCTGCATCTTCGGGAAAGGTGCCGATACGATCCACTTCGGCTTTGATATCATCCAGCAGGGTATTCAGATCCCAACCTTTCATGACCTCGATGTTTACATAGCCGTAACCTTCCAGCGCCACCGAATCGATGCGCTTGATTCCGGCCAAGCCGGCCACGCTCTCCTCGATTCTGCGAATAATACCTTCTTCAACCTCGGCCGGCGAGGCGCCGGAATAAACCATCGAGACGACTATGCGGTCAAGCGAAGCTTCCGGGAAGACTTCGATTTTCATGGTGAGGCAGTTGAACGCTCCCGTAATTAGCAAAAAGAGCATCAACAGGTTGGCAGCAACATGTTTTTCGGCAAACCACGCGACAGCACGTTGCATGATCCGTACTCCCGGTTGGCAGTGCACGGCAAAGGAGGCAGTTGGTCGAGCGAATCTGCAATCAGGCCCTGACATCAGAGTTAGGCCGCTGCGGCCACGACTTAACCCTCAATCGTGCTTCTAATCGCGTTGGATCGACCAGATCATTTTTTATCGGTAAAGGGGATCATTGTCAAACAGGTTCTGGGACAACCGATAATTAAAAAGCCATACCTGATTTCCACCCTCTGTCCTCAAACATCTGCCATCTGTCTTCTGCCCTCTGAAATCTACAGAATACCGGATGCCAGATACCTGATGCCGAAAATTCTTCAGCGGCAATAGAATTCTAATAACTGATAACTGATAACCAATAACTGCTTTCCGCCCTCTGTCCTCTGTCCTCTGCCATCTGTCCTTTGACTTCCGTCATCTGTCTTCTGCCATCTGTCCTCTGTCTTCTGCCATCTGTCCTCTGTCTTCTGCCATCTGTCTTCTGTCATCTGTCATCTGACTCCTGTCCTCTGCCCTCTGTCCTCTTGCTAAATCGATGGACGTACGACTTTTTTTTTGCTAAAAAGCGGGTTGCCATGACAAAAGTTGTTGATCTACAAGAATATCGCACCAAATCGATCGAGCAAAAAGGATTCGGCGCCTGGCAAAAGCGCTTTGGTGAAGCCTTTGACTCGGCCACCCGCCTGGCAGATCTTTCAAATAGAACGCTCTACTATTTGGCCCAACCCGGCGAGCCGAGCTCAATTGCTTACTACGAAGTCATCATGGGGGTTCTGGATCTGGGTCCGGCGCTAAAGTTTCAATACCTCGCCAATGCCGATCAGATGCGGGTGGTCGATCTTCATCTTTTTTTGGCGGATCAGATACGATTCGAAATGATGCGGCGCCTTAAATGGATAATCGACTTTGAAGGGCAAAAATATGGTATGCTGGAAATGGTTCAGAAATTTGATAAAATTAAGGAAAACTGCCGTGTAAATCCTCCGAAGCTGGCCGAATCGAACCCTGTATTTGCCGAGTACAATCAACTCACCCCAGGAGATAAAGAAGTCTTTATCCGGCGTATGCTCCAGGACGCGCTGGAAGCGTTTGGAAAAGAACGGTAAACTTACCCGGATCTTCAGGAATCAAAAAAAGCGCCACCAAAGCCCCAAGACAAAAAGTAAAAACTAACATTGGTATTCATCTTTGTGTCTTCGTGCCTTGGTGGCGAAACCATTTAGGCAGGTCCCAAAAAAATTTTTCCCGGTGGAACTTGAATATCGTCCCACCGGGATAAAATTCAACTCTTGGGCAAACCAGCATCTCTTTACGTCCATCCCCCAACGCGACGGCTGCCATGCGGTTTGAGGTTAAACTCCTCAGGGCATTGTTTCAGAATCCTTATTTGACCGTTCGCGTATAAAAGGATTCATCGTTCAGGTCGCCAGTCGGATTCAGCGGTTTAAGCAACTTGACGCTTTGGGGGCGAACATTCCTTCTCAATACGGAGTAATTCGACCAGAATTCATCCGTTTAGCTGGAAGAAAAATGCTGACCTACAGCCCGTGGGGTTACTCTGCGGGGATGTAGGGGATTTCTTCACCCCACCATCCTTGACTCTCAGAATTCTGCAAGTCCTGTTGCGTGGTATTTTTGTATCCGCCCCAGCTATAGAACATGTGATCATGATTCTTATAGATGGTATCGTGTTCGTACCATTCGGCGGAACAACCAGCCAGAAAACCCACTAAGATGAGTAAAAATAAAATCTTTTTCATCACCAAACCTCCTTTCTAAAGTTAAACAGAATGGAATTTGACCCATCCGACTGTTTTAACCTTGCGCTTATTATAAACACCTTGGAAAAAAGTCCACTAAAAAAAATAAATGAACCAAATTTTCTATAGAAACCATCATTCGGGGCTGTATTTGCCAGGCCTATCATCATAAGCATTTGAAATCTAATGCTATTATATAACAGCCATCAAATCATTAAAGTCCCGTCCCAAAAGACCCGATAACAATTGCGGTATCCCTCCGGGAAGTCAACCCGAAATTGGTCGGTGGAGGGCAAAAGCAATTCATTGTTCTTATAATTCGCCGGGCGAACGATGCGCATCCAATGCCTTTGGGCTAAAAAAAAGCAAAATAAGAATGACCTCCGGTTTGCCTGCCTTATGCTGATATGCCTCGGCGCTGCGGCTGCGGGCTGCGCATTGTCGGAGCACCGATCTCATCCGCAAATTGAGGTCAAAATCAATACCGTTACTCAACCCGTCCTCATTCCACCGGATGTCGGCCTGCTTGAACTATTGCCGAGTGGATTGATCCGGCAACGGGATGATTGGAGTGCGGCAGGCAGCAAAAACCTGCAGATCGCAATAACAAAGTATTTTAAAGACAACCAAATCACCCTCAAACCGCTCGTCAACGATCCCACCATCGCTCAGGAAATTGCCGAGGTTCAGGCGCTTTATCGATTGGTCCATAAATCCATGCGGCAGCAGACATTCAAGTCCCATGAAAGCACGCATGCCACCCGTCGGTTTGAATATTCGGTGGGTTCCGTCAACACGCTGATGAGAAAACTCGACGCCGACGCCATTATTTTTGTCAGTGGTTATGACCGGGTTTCCCGGGCAGGACGCAAGGCCCTGATCGATCTGGCCATAGCGGATGCGGGGGGGCACCATTCTGTACTACTCGGTCAAAGGTTCCATTCAAGGCAGCGACCTGCGCGACCTCGCCAGCGCAGAGCGCATGGTGCAGGAATTGCTGGCAGGCTTTTCGAGGATCAAGGGATGAAATATATTCTCACACTGATTTCTGTCTGCATCCTGGCTGCCGGTTGTATCACGCCGCATGCCATACCACTAAATGAAGAACTCCGCGCTGCCGAAGACGAGCAGTTGCTCTGGCGCCGGGTAAAAAAAGAACAGGAAGTCATCAACAACAGTGGATTTTTGTACCATGATCCCGAACTTGAGAACTACCTCAATCGGGTCGCCAAAAATCTTCAGGCGCACTCCGTTGCACCTGATTTAGATATCCAAATAAAGGTTCTCAAAGACCCGAATTTAAATGCATTTGCCTATCCCAACGGGGTAATATACGTCCACAGCGGAATTTTGGCGCGCATGGACAATGAAGCCCAGCTAGCCGCCCTGCTGGCCCACGAGATGACCCATTGCACCCACCGCCATTCATTGAGAATCATCCGCAGCATTAAAGACCGGCCGGCCTACATTGCAGCCGTCCAGGATACCCTGGCTAAGATATCGGCCGTCCATGAAATCGCCCGGCTTCTGGGTGCAGCCGGTTCGATAGCGGCGGTCAGCGGCTACACCCGTGAGCTTGAAAGTGAAGCGGATCAGGTCGGACTTGACCTGATGGCCAAAGCAAACTATGATTCTCGCGAAGCCCTGAAACTGTTCGAGCACCTGAGATTGGATATTGAAACCGAGGGAATCGAGGAACCTTTTTTCTTCGGCACCCATCCCAATATCCAGCAGCGAATCGAAAGCGTCAGCGCCTGGCTGACCGAAAAGGTCACGGATAAAGACACCCTGATCAAAAACACGGTCGAATTTCCGGTTGGTCTGCAGCAGGTGTTGCTGGTCAACGCCCGGCTGGACCTTCGCTTGGGACGCTATGATCTAGCCTATAAAGCGGTGACAAAATACCTGGCCCGGAGGCCGCATGACGCCCGGGCCAACTACCTGTTGGGCGAGATTCTAAGGCAGCGCAATCGTCAGGAAGATGCCGCCTCCGCAATCACCTATTTTAAAAAGGCTATTTCACTGGACCCGTCATACCTTGAGCCGCACCAGGCCTTGGGGCTGATGCACTACAAAAAAGGCAAAAAGCTGCTGGCAAAGAAGTTTTTCGAGTCCTGCCTGCTGCTTTCACCGGATGCCGGCGCCAAAGCCTATATTCAGGGATATTTGAAAAATTGCGAAACCAGCGGAGATGAATCATGAAACAGTTAGTGCCTCTTTTAATTTGCATCCTTTTAATTTTCAGCTGCGCATCTGCAGCACAAAAAAGCAGCTTGAAGGAATTGCCGGACACCGATTTCTCGGTGGATATCCCGGATGGATGGTGGAAGCCAAATTACACCGGCAAATACCTGCTGACCAAGGACGGACCCTATCTGCAATATGTGCTCATCCAACAGCGTCCCCTGAACAAATCCTTTCGATATACCAAGAAAAAAATCAGCGCCGGGATGCTCCCCCAGGAAGCAGCCGGCATCATTATCGACGAACTTGCATCCGATCGGTATCTCAGGAACTTCAGGGTCGTTGAAAACACCCCGGCTACCGTGGGCGGGCACGCGGGATTCAAAGTCCGGTTCACCTATGAGGACAAAAACAAATCGGCCTACCAGACGCTGTATTATGGCTTTAACAGCGGAAATTTCTTTTATAATTTACGCTATTGTGCTGCTGTGCGGCATTACTATGACAAAGACATTGCCGCTTTCGAGCACATGGTCAGCAGCTTCGAACTGGCCGAAGATTAAGCACGTAATATAGACCGCCGCCGGTTGTCACTGCCTTCAAATAATAGTCCACTTATCCAAAGCTTAGCAACCTTGGTATATTTTGGATTTTAGATTTCGGATTTTGGATTGTCGGTATCGCTGCGCTCTATCCATTTATAATATAGGCCGTTCGACAAAAAAGCTCACGACAGGCAGAATTCCTTAAATCCACAATCCACAATCCAAAATCTAAAATCCCCCCCCCTAGTTCATCATCAAGCGGGGATGTTGTATCAATTGGAATGCCGGTATAACCGACTCAGTGTATCGTCAAGAACTCGATATTGCCGCCCCCGAATTCAACCATTGCATCGGCGGCAATACTTAAACCATCTTTCAGATATTCACGCGCAATTCCCGGAACCGCATAGGCATAGAAAAGTACATTCTCGGAGGCCGGGCTGACCCGGGTTTTTTCATCGGCGCCCTGGCAGAGCAAGCACACGATTTCGCGATCATCGCGCAAAACGATCTCACCTTTGCGAGTGACAAACCGCCGCCCGCCCATTCCGGCACAGGTTTCATTTTCGGCAGCCACATCCAGAGTCAGCTTCCCCTCAAATTTATTAAAATCGGTAACCGCCACCAGGATACCGGCACACATCTCTGCCATGAAGTGGGCATCGACAAAAAGAGAATAGCGGGGAAACCCGCTGTTGATTGTTCGTTTGAGATGCTTCGTCAGGGGGCATTCAAACCCGAAACGCTGAAAAAAACCGGCATAGATTTCGATTCGTTCGGAAATCCGAGCCAAGGTTTCCCGTTTGCGCATCTTGCGCAGCAGCTTCCTTTTATAATGGTCGAAGCCTGACGGGTTCTCATCGTCGCGACAGCCGGAGATAAGTGTCAGGCCGAAGCCCACGTCCGGGTAAGCCGCCTGGTATTTTTGTGAAATCGAAAATGAGCGGTCCAAAGCGAATTCCTCCTGAAGTTGATTGATTGGCTATACAGCCGGAATATGACAACGTAGTCATATGACTGCCCAAAAAATTAGCAAATTCGTCGATTAAAAAAATTGACTACAATTAATAAATTAACCGCTGAACCTGTTGTATAGCAGCAAGGTTCGGCCACTAGAGAATATTTGAAGCCCGGCGGATGCTATAACTAAAGGCGGATAAATTAACTAATGGCATTATTGACTCTCAATGTCAATTCCGTGACTTTTTTACAGTGTCCTAGCCGATATGACTTGCTTTAAACATCATTCGATATCCTAAATACTTGTTATAAATGACTATTTTTTTAAAAAAATTAGTCGTAAAAATTGGTATGCTTCTTGCTTTAACTTAAGGCTAAATTGCAAATCCCCCAAATATATGCACAAGGAGAGTAAGTTATGTTCAAAAAGTTTTTAGTTTTAATCGCGTTGGGAATCTTTGTTGTTAGCTGTGCCACCGTGCCGACCAAAACCACGGCGCCGCCTCCCCAGGAAGTTGTCGTAAAAGTTCAGGCAGCAGATCCGACGAATGTCAGCGTTAAAAAAGAGGAACCAAAAGTGGAGCGGGTCAATAAATCCATGGAAGTGCCCAATCCTGAAGGCCGCCTGTCGCAGCTGTCTTTTATTTCAAAAGACAAAGCCTTTGTCAAAATTTTCTCAGGACTCTCGGTCGCCGATGTCACCCGTTTGTGGAACGATCTTGTGGTTCTGGAGAACAATACCGCGATTCGGGACGTGAACCTGTTCATCAACTCCCCCGGCGGCGATGCTTTTTCAGGCCTGGCCCTGGCTGACCAGATTGAGCGTGCCCGCAGAAAAGGCTTTAAAATCACAGCCCATGCCTCCGGCATTATTGCCAGCGCTGCCGTACCGGTATTTGCCGTTTGCGATGTCCGCCTGGCCGCACCGGGAACCATTTTCATGGTGCATGAAGCCGCTTTGTGGAAATGGCCCGGGCGTGAGACCGCTTCCGATATCAGATCCCAGAATGAATTAATGCATCTGCTGCGGGATCGCTACATTGGAAAACTAGTCGACAATTCCAAACTGAACAAATTGAAGTGGGAAGAGCTTGAGAAAAAGACCACCTGGTTTAGTGCCAACAAAGCACTGAATTGGGGACTGGTGGACAGTATTGAATAATCTCATTGGATAACAGTTAGCAAAAGATAAACTTCGTGCCGAACTGAATCAAGCTGCTCTCCTTAATAATAAACGGATCTGGACCCTGGCGCACCGGAGTTTAAAACAACAAGGCCGCTAAAGATGTGATACTTTAGCGGCCTTGGCTTTTTCCGGATGTGAATGAAAATTCCGTTATTTACTGCTTATCTCCTATTGCAAATTTTGGATTTTAGATTTCGGATTTTGGATTGGTGGAATCGCTGCGCTCTATCCATTTATGAAGTAGACCGTTCGACACAAAAGCTCACGACAGGCAGAATACCTTTATTCTAAAATTCGCACTCTAAAATCTACCGGTTGTTCATCCGCAATACGCACTCTGGTCCCGGAAATAATCTATTTCTGGCAATTGTTATGTTTAAGAAGGAAAAATTTTCCCGGGATTTAGAATTCCGTTGGGATCGAACACCGATTTGATCTGCTGCATCCACTGCAGGCTGGATCCATGCTCGGCGACCATATATTTTCTTTTGCCCAGCCCGATGCCATGCTCACCGGTGGCGGTTCCGCCCAACTCCAATGTTTTCACAACCAGACGATCCGCGATTTCCTCGATCATATCCCATAGCTTGTGATCGCCCTTTTGACATAAAAGGTTCAAATGCACATTCCCGTTGCCGGCGTGACTGAGGCAGTAAGTGGTCAGATCGGTCCCTTCAATTTCCCGATCCATGGCAGAGATCAACTCTGAATAGCCGGAAATCGGCACCGCCACGTCCATCGCCTTGATTCGCTCTTGCGGGTGATTGCGGATGATCATTTCTCCCAAATCATGCCGCGCCTGGAAGATGCGGTCCCGTTCGGCTCTGCCGAGCCCCGGCTGGAAACTGCGGCAGCCTTGGTCACCGCAGATTTCTTCAGCAATTTGCAGTATTTCCTCCAGCTGGCTTGTAGTAGAGCCGTGAAATTCCATGAAAATTGTCGGCAAAATATCCAGATCCAGGCCCGCATCGCGGTTCATCAATTCGACGCATTCCGGTCCCAGCAATTCCAGGGCGGCCGGATTCAAACCGGCCCGTATAATCTCAAATACCGCTCGGCCTGCCATGGCGATGGATGGAAAGTTGGCAATGGCAGCCGAGTACTCGGCCGGCAGACCGGCCAAACGCAGGGTTGCCCCAACCACCACCCCCAGGGTTCCTTCGGAGCCGACAAACAGTCTGATCAGATCATATCCCGATGACGTTTTGCTGGCGCGAGTGCCCAGTTCGATGATTTCACCATTGGCCAGGGCAACGGACAATTTGAGCACGTAGTCTTTGGTGGACCCGTAATAGATGGTGCGCGTCCCACTGGCATTATTGGCAATCATACCTCCCAGGGTAGCCCGTGCACCGGGATCAGGCGGGAAAAACAGTCCGGTGTGTTTAAGCTTTTCATTTAAATCCTGATACACCAGTCCCGGCTCCACGTCAGCTTGAAAATCCTCCTCCCGAATCGCCAGGATACGATTCATTTCCGAAAAATCAAGTACCAGACCCCCTTTAAGCGGAATCGGATTGCCCTCCAGACTGGAACCGGATCCCCAGCCGGTAATCGGAATCATATTCGCATTGGCGTACTTGAGAATTTCGGCAACCTCGGATGGTGAAATCGGCCAGATAACCGCCTCCGGCCGATGAGGCGGATGACTCGACTGGTCCCGGGCGTGCAAATCCAGCACCGATTCCCCGGCTGAAAACCGATCCGAAGCCACCATGGCCCGAAAATGTTCGATATGGGTTTGATTCATCGAATTGAATTTCAAAATAACCTCCCTACCTTGTCAGAACGCCTTCATCTGCAGTATGCGATAACAGGGGCTAATTCGAACTAAAGTCCAGTTTATACCAATAAAAATTACAAGCACCAAAAATCAAATCGCAAACAAATCCCAATGACCCAAATTCAAAATTCGAAACTGTCCCCTTCAACGCCAACGGAGTTCGATACCGAAACTCGCGCGTCAAGCCAAATAAATGGTCCCTCGACAACAGATTCCAACCCCATGGGAATGGACGGACTTTTCTTGTGATGGTATGCGAAACAATGGCCGTAAATGTATTGGTCATTGGATATTGATTTTTGAGATTTATTTGGGATTTGGTGCTTGCGATTTGAAATTTATTCCTTAAATCATTCTAAAATATTTATTGCTTACTTTACCGGCCGCCTGCATTTGGAGTTTGAACTGTTACCGCTCCAACGTTTTGTTGCTTTACACCATAAATCCCGGTCGGAAAAGGATTTTGTTTTCGGACATCTAAAATTAGGATAATTTCAGTCATCGGATTAATTCTTGACTTCGCAAGATATCCTATATAGTAAATAAGCTTGTTGCAAAAAATGAATCTTCTTCAGCGACAATCGATACCTACACTCCTGTAGAGTAGCATCCATCCGGGGGCCCGTATAGAATCGCGGACCGATAACCAATGAAAGGGAAATTTGGGAGTGCAAGAAATTAATGCAAAATTTCCATCTTGGAGTAATGGAGTGTTGGAGCACTGGAGTCTTAAAAAAAGAGCATCAAGCCTTCAGCCAATACGCCAATCATTTTATAATCGACGAAGGGAGGAATAGCTATGAGCCAGAAAAGAAACACAAATAAGAGCATCGATCGCAGAACCTTTCTAAAAATTACCGGGGTCGCCGGCATCGGGGTGGCGGCATCTACCTTTGGCGTTCCCACGCTGCTGCGCGCGCCCCCCCTACGATTAAAATCGGATCGGTCCAGCCGGCCACCGGACCGCTGGCCGTCATCGGTGTGGGACAGCGCCGGGGCAATCAACTGGCGGTTGATTACATCAACGCCATGGGCGGCATTAAATCCATGGACGGTGCCAAGCTGGAATTACTGCTGGGGGACAGTGAGAGCAAACCCGAGGTGGGTCGCTCGGAGGCGGATCGCCTGATCAAAGGCGGCGCAGCGGTAATGACCGGTCCCTTTCAAAGCGGGGTTGCGCTGGCTATCTCCACCCTGTGTGAACAACGCCAGGTGCCGTTTATCATGGACGTGGCCGCCTTGGACAAAGTGACCGCCAAGGGCAAAAAATTTACTTTCCGCGTATTTATCACCGTCTCCGGATTGCTCAACGGGGCCGTCAAATATCTAAAAATGGTCACTGATATGAAGGGTGTCATGCCCAAGCGCGCCGTAGTGACCAACACGGCCGATGCCTTTGGCAAAGGAATGTCGGGTGGATTCGTCAAGTTTATGGAAAAATCCGGCCTGCCCATCGAAATTGTGGATCGGGTTCAGTATCCCCTGGGCATTCACGATCTTTCGGCTGAAGTCGCCCGCATAAAAGCCGCCAAACCGGATATTCTGTTCCCGGTTTCCCGACCCGGCGATGGAATTCTGCTGACCCGCGAGCTTTACAAACAGCGGGTGGAATTGATGGGCATTTACGGTCCCGGCTCCCCGGGCTGGTATGAGCCGGACGTCATCAAAGATCTGGATAAACTGATCTACTATGTTATGGTTAATGTGCCCTGGATCAACCCCGAGAGTGCGGTATATCAACAGGCCAATGCCGCCTTCCAGAAAGCCCATAACCGCTATCTGGATACGAATAGCGCCTACGCCTATACCGGCATCCTGGTCATTGCCGATATCCTGGAACGGGCCGCTTCGATCGATCCTGAAAAAATATTGGCTGCCACGCGCCAGACCAATTATAAAGATCATCCGGTGGTCGGCGGCCCCATTCAGTTTGATGAAAAAGGCGACAATACCGGCGCTCTGACCGCCCTGATCCAGGTCCAACCGGATACCGATCTGCTCAAACGGGTAAAAATCGTCGCACCCCAAGAGTTTGCCCAATCGGACAAAATTGTCTTTCCGGCACCCCAGTTGTGGGAACGAGCATAGGGATGGATTCGAATTTAGCGATTCAGCTGGGTATCCAGGGGATATTGCTGGGAGGGATCTATGGATTGATCGCCATCGGTCTCTCCCTGATTTTTGGCGTCATGGGGGTCATCAATTTTGCCCACGGGCAGATGATGGTCATGGCCATGTACGTCTCCTATTGGATCTTCATTCTGCTTGGCATCGATCCTTATTTATCGCTGGTGATTGTGGCCGCCGTCATATTTGTGCTGGGGTATCTGATTCAGGCCTCGGTGGTTAACCGCATCCTCGATTTTCCCGAAGCCATGCAGGTGCTGCCGCTGGTCTCAGTGGGCCTGATTCTGGAAAATCTGGCCCTTTTGCTCTGGGGGCCGGATCACCGCAGCCCGCAGACCGCACTGAGTTTGAAAACATTGTGGATCGGTCCGATCATGATCGATGTCTCCAGGCTGATTGCCTTCGGGCTGGCAATTTTAATAACCATCCTGATATTTATCTTTTTGAAAAAAACCACAACCGGCAAACGCATCCGGGCCGCATCCGACAATCGCACGGGTGCAATCCTCGTGGGCATCGATGTCGACCGCATTCACAACGCCGCCTTTGCGCTGGGAGCCGCCACGACCGCGGCGGCCGGAGTGCTGCTGGTGCCGCTGATGCCGATTTCGCCCCACATGGGCCACGATTTTACATTGACAGCCTTTATCGTGGTCATCCTGGGCGGCATGGGCAATTTAATCGGCGCCCTGGTCGGCGGCCTCATCCTGGGGTTGGCCGAATCGGTCTCGACCCTGTGGCTGCCGGCAACACTGAAACATGCGGTCAGTTTCAGCATTTTGATCATCATCATGCTATTTCGACCTCAGGGACTTTTCGGGGGAAAAAATGAAGCGATTGTATCTGCTGCTGGCGGCCGTTTTGGCGATCCTGCTGCTGCTGCCCCTGTTCCTGGACAATTACGCCCTGGGAATATTCGTGATGATCTTTTACTGGGCCTATGTCGGCCAGTCCTGGAATGTGCTGACCGGTTACACGGGACATATTTCCCTGGGCCATGCGTTGTACATCGGCATCGGGGCTTACGCCACTACCTATCTGGCGCAGACGTTCGGGTTGACCCCCTGGGTCGGCATGTTCATCGGCGGCCTCTTGGCCGCTGTTATTGCTCTTTTCCTCGGATTCCTGGGATTCCGCTTTGGCATCAGAGGCGTCTATTTTGTGATCATGACCATCGCATTTGCCGAAATAACGCGCCTGGCAGTATCCCACATCGAGGCCCTGGGATCTTTTACGGGCATTTTTTTGGACTTTGTCCCGTCTTTTTATAATTTCCAGTTCAGCGGCAATGTCCCCTATTACTATATCGCTTTGGGTTACATGGTGGCCTCGCTGATTGCGGTGCGCCTGATTGAAACCTCCAAGCTGGGCCGTTTTATTGTCGCTATACGGGAAGATGAAGAAGCCGCCCAGTCTTTGGGGGTCAATACCTTCCGGTACAATATGGTGGCCATCGCCATCAGCGCATTTATGACATCGCTGGCCGGTGCTTTTTATGCCAATTACATTTTTTACCTGCACCCCAATACGATGTTCGGGATGTCGACCAGCATCGAACTCATCCTGCGGCCCATTGTCGGCGGGTTGGGAACCCTGTTCGGACCGGTGGTCGGATCGTTTCGGTTTGTTGCTGGAATCGACATTTTTGGAGCGCAAGCAATAATGAATGCTTCATATTTTCTGAATTTGGTTTTACTGCCGCTCAGCCAATGGTCTCAGCTGGTTGGCAAGCCGTATTCTGACCCA
>Ga0209367_1006209_pt1 | contig 16572 bp, 8 predicted proteins | sample WorMetLIZISLAND2_FD_187412 | JGI IMG/M metagenome (GOLD analysis project Ga0209367, IMG submission 187412) | Marine gutless worms symbiont microbial communities from Max Planck institute for Marine Microbiology, Germany - Olavius geniculatus... ... | reverse complement strand
GATCTTGAAGCTCCCGAGACTCTCGAGAGTATCGGGAGCTTCAAGATCATGGCCAGCGTCTCGGAAGCTGCAACGTCTCGTCTTGGTCTCGTCTCGAACAAAATTTTGAACGTCTTGGTCTCGTTTAGGTCTCGGCTCAATAGTTATGTTTTTGATTGTATTTGTTTGTCTGACAGTCACTGAGGAGATTTTGACGTTTTTCTGCGGGAGGCAGCGACGAAATGATTAGATTATTTTACTGTAGATTCGGAACACGGTCTGGAATAGGCTTAGGCCCTATAGGCTGCTGTGTCCAGTCTGGTATCGAATTGGGATTTTTTTTGTAGGAGTACTTAAATGATGCTTTTGTTATAAAGCACAGCCGGGAACAAAAAAAACACGCATGGTAGTCACCGGAGGTTGGAGGGCTGGCAGTGCTTTTAGTTGTAATGTAATATACGCAAAACGCATGTTCTTTCGAGTCAGGAGGCCGATTAAGGCCCACGAGACTTTGAGGCTATAGCCAGACACCAGCTTACATTGCGAGACCACGAATACGGGGCTAGTGCATCGCGCGGTGTGCCTGCTTGCCATCGCTCGCATATTTATAGGCCTACTCATTGTGTCTACCCATGTAGGGATGGCAAGGCTGATTTGACTCGGGTCACTGGTTACATACTGAGATGCTTTAACGGTTTACCAACGGTCACGGGTCACCCGGCCATTCAAGTATTAACCGGGCCCGGTGTAAAGTAACTTTGTTGTGTAAATACAACGCGTTAATTAACCGTGACTCCAAGCCACTACGTGCATCTAGGCCCAATTTAAAATGTAGCATACCAATGTATGTATCAATGTATGTATGTATGTACCTTATCCTATTTTGATAGGCTACACATTGTCTCAACAAGCAGTGGGCGTTTATTCATTGTCAAATGAAACCCAATCAGAATCAGAATCAGATTTACCTAATTCCGAATAGGTTCTTAGATCCAGTTTCATCTGCTATTACGGAATAAATTAAACCTATTATTAGTAACAAGATAACAAGTAGTGATTCAAAATGTAAAACAAAGAATCCATTTAATGTTGGATGTAATCAGGAAATCTTCTATTATTCTATTACTAGACTATTTTTGTTCCTAGAGAGAAGTTCATATCAAGACGTCTAAGGTGTTATAAGCCTAATGAGTACGTTTATTCGCCAATACGGCAGACAAGCAACACAAAAGACAGTAAACTAAGAAAAAACACAAGCACACACGCAGTCACCCAGGCACACACAAACACACCAATAAAACACACTAACAATTACTACCGGCTATCGGCTATAGCGGCAAAATGTCTCTCGACACAGCGTTTCACGCAATTCACACTATCACTGCTTCCACATCGATATAGAGTCAAAAGTTTATTGTATTCATCACTCAGTTTAAAACACTGAAAAAATTATACAATGTTATATTCTTACTACGCTGCATACGACAAAAATATTGTAATGCAGTGCAACTGGTCATCAGAAAGCCATGTTTGCGCTCACCTTATGATATTTTACAAGCTAGTTGCTAACAACAAATAAAATTAATAATCAAATAAATTACAATCTTAATAAGAAAGTTAACCAAAATACACTGTGTCCGGAAAAAGTAATCCATAGACATTTGATAATAAAAATGTCACATCTGAAGGAATTTGAACAAAATTTCGCACACTTAATTGTACTTTTGCGTAACTCCATTAAACAACATCCGCTGGCAAAATTCTATATCAACAATGCATCATTTATTGGCAATCAAAGTTCAAAATTTCGGCTAAATCCGCCAACGCAAACAATAGTTACAGCGGCGTTTGTGAGGACACTCCAAAACGTGAATTGTTCGTCTGGGTGGATTTAACGCAACATTATTTTGTTAAATGCTGACAGTGTACACGGTTTGCTGGGAAACTTTTTAGCACCGTAACTTTTATCTTGCCTAAAAAGTTTAACTAAAACACGACCATTTGCAGAAAATACCATTTTGTTCACGCTATTGGTTACGTTGATTGCATCTGATCGAGCTACTGCAGTATAACGCCATATTGGTAAAGAGATATTTTGTTATCGATATTCAACAATTAATAACTCCGCTAAGAAATAATATTATTTAATGAATTCTAATGATTGCTTTAACAATTTATTAAGGATTAAATGCACAAATTTGTGTTCGAATTCGTTCAGATTTGACATTTCTATTGTACGATGTTTAGGGGGTTACTTTTTTTCCGGACGCAGTGCACATTACTTGTGCCGCTGTAGTTTTATCGAATTGAATCACACGATCGCTGTAGTCCAATCGCAATTGAATTACATGATTACAGTGCGATATTTTCAAGTTTGGAAAATGAAGATGATAATTTGTATCACGGTTGCGTTATTACTTCATTAAGGCGCGTACATCAGAGGGACGTAAACTGAACTGAACTAGCAGGATTTATTTTTTAACGAACTGACCAGTGGACTAGCAGGGCGAGCCCAGTAGTCATTGGTTGACGCGTACGTGCATAGAAGTGTCTACTGTAATACATTGCTGCTTGCCCATAGGTCACGTCAGGTCAGGTCATGTCATGTGCCATCCGTCATGTTCAGTTCAGTTCATTTCATGTTCAGTTTACGTCGCTCTGATGTACGCGCCTTAATATAGTAATAACGCAACCGTGATACAAATTATCATCTTCATTTTTCAAATTCGGAAATATCGCACTGTAATCATGTGATTCATTTGTGATTGGACTACAGCGATCGTGTGATTCAATTCGACAAAACTACAGCGGCACAAGTAATGCAGGTAGGCAGCTCGATGGACTTCTTTACTCCAGATACTTCTTTCTCCAGTAAGTTTGTCAGCATCGTTGATAGTCAACTTCAGCCAGTCTTCCACGTCTTGCATCCAGCGCCTTCTTGGTCGACCTCTTTATCTTGATCCAGGGACAGCACCGACAATGACATCTTTTTATAGGTTATTTCCTTCTGAGCGCATTATGTGATCATAGTACTTTAGCTTTCTAGCCTTGGCGTTCAGTACGAGTTTAAGATCATTACCGGTCTCTGCTAAGACACTGTCAATGGTCGTTTTTTGTAAGCCTACCTATGAGACACAAAGGATTTTTCTATATTCTGACATTTCAAGTGACTGGATCTTTTTCAATTTTTTTTTGTTTATCGTCCAACTCTCACATGCAGCAACTGGCCAGACCATGGTAGACATCAGTCTCTTCCAGAGCTGGCCAGTAACGAAATTACACTAATTCAATTACGAAATTCAATTACAAATTACATTTGTAATTTGTAATTCAATTACATGATCATGTAATTTGTAATTACAAATTACATTACAGTTTTCAATTACATGTATTTGAAAGTTTCAAGTGGTAACATCTGTTAGTTTCATATTAAGCATCATGCCGATTTTTCTTACTTACTTAACTACACTTTGCCATGTGACTTACATTTTCAGTTATAACTGTTTTTCTGCATAAGTTGATTTGTAAATAGTGTAGACTGTAGATAGCAGACTTTGCATTTCGCTAATCGTGGAATGAACACTGAACAGTCTGCATCGCCGATCGTTGTCAAGTCACTGAACATTTCTGCAATTGCTTTTTTTCCAGGTCTTTAAAGTGACATAGACTTTCATGTGATTTACATGATGTAACTTACATTTTTAAATATAAATTGTGCTTGTAAATAGTGTAGACAGTTGACATTACCAAGTGGTGTGTTGTTGCTTGCTCCTGGTGTTTTTTGGTCTAATAATAGATAGTGACTGCTTTACTAGTGTAAGCCTACTACTGCAGCTATAGTTTGCTAGACCTATGAATGTATTTAGGTTATCATTTATAAGACTAATTGGGAAACAAGATTAGCAATTTCATGTAATTTGTAATTGAAGTAATTGAAATTATGTCATTTGTAATTTGGCTTCTGATTCCAAAGTAATTTGTGATCTTTAATTTCAGTTACATTTATGTCAGTAATTAGTAATTTGTAATTGAATTACTTTTTAGCCAGTAATTTGCCCAGCTCTGGTCTCTTCTTTGTTTCTGTCGAAAGTCTCTTACCCTTCGACAGCTTGTCAAGTTTATACATGACATTTCTGGCTTTACCCAGTCGACACTTCAGATCTTCCCTACAATCACCACAAGCTGAAACAGCTGAACCGAGGTAGACAAAAGAGTCAACCTGTTCCAATATTTCATTCATGATTTTATGTTAACCGATTCTGCTGTGGTAGTCATGACTTTCGTTTACTGAGCATTTTTTATTAGAATGTCGTGTCTTTTTGCCATCTCAACTAGTTTCTGGACTAGGGTTTTCAAGTCACCCAGTGTGGTGGCTATAAGAACAATGTCATCAGCATAATATCATCCAAGATTTCATAAGTTTCCCTCTAATTCGAATGCCACCATTTAAAACATCTAGTGCTTCACGCATACTCATCTCTGCAAACAAGTTGAATAACGCAGGGGACACGATAGGCCTACATTGATTCCGCCTAAAAATCGGTCGTATCTGTCCCCAACACCTCGGAGCGAGATTTTTTTGCTTAAGAGTTAACCAGGCCTACCCCCTATACACGTGCGAAATATGCGCTGTGTCTGTGCGTAGGCAGTGACGCAGTAGCAGCGAGAAACTCAGGAGCAGTACCGGTACTACAGCGACCACGCGACAACAACTACGATGAAGATGACTCCGTGGAGATTTCGAGCAGGCGCCGTCACGAGGACGAGGCACCGGACCCCCTTGACGACATGATTACCGACGCCCTCAGACGACAACGACCATCTAGCCACGACGCTGACGTAGTCAACAAGCTATGACGTCGTCATCGTCACAATCATCATCGTCAGATTCGCAATAGAGATTTTTTAAAGCGTTTTACTTATCATCATTATCGTCATCATCATCGAGGAGTTTGGCGTGGCCTAAACAATAGACACTATTTCTAGAACCCCGCGTCAGTGTTGGACAAGAAGGTCTGCGAGTGTGAACGACAAAACAGTACTTAAGAATGCCTTGTGACGCTGACGTTGTCAACAAGTTATATCACAGGCGTCACATGACGGCATCCTCCCACAGTTCTCCTCGGTGCCATGAAACACTACTTTTGGCTGGTATCTCGTCATAAGACCACTGAACGACAGGCAGAAAAACTGTAACAGCCCTGTTCGGTGCCGTGAAAGACTAGCAGGAAAGAGCGAGACAGACAGACAGTTCGACAGCTCACGGCGTCCACCAGGTGTCGCTACGACACGGCAGACATATAATCACAGAGCGAGAAGTGACGTCGTACGTAGCTACCTCTGCCAGCTCGCCAACGATGAATTCCTGCCTTACTGCTGCCACCTTAACTGGTGAAAAATTACTTAAGCCTACACAGTTTCTGAGAACATGTCGAGTCTTAATTCGAACGAGCAAAACAAGGATAGCGTTGAACGATAGGCTATAGTTTGTACTGTTGGTTATCAGAGTTCAGCAACTTGCCAACGATGAAGCACCCTACTGTCGACGGCACGTTTTTACAGCCGTTATGCCCGGTGACGTCACCGATGATGTCAGGAAGCCGGCGGTCTACAAGCGTCTGCAGCCGGGTCACATGTCCGCTATAATGGAGCTGTGCAGTTCGTATGTGGCGGCCGGCGGCCGGAAATCGACCTGCTTCAATCGGTATCTAAAGAACTTCGCCCGGCACATCACTACTTCCGGTAACAGATTCGTCGGCCGCTAAAGCTAGGCCTGCAATGACGCACGGCGGCTGTCAAGTCTGTGTCGCTGGCTTATGGGGTGTTTACACGATCCAGCAAACGTCCAGCAAATCTCCAGCAAATGTATTCAAAATAAATGTACACATGCTAATGCTGGAAGTTTGCTGGATCGTGTAAACACCCTATTAAGCGGGGGTTTCCATCCAATGCAATGCAATGCAGTGAATGCACGCAACGTACGCAGCGAACGCGAAAAAGTTCGTAACAAACGCAGCAAATGCAACGGCCCAAATGCCCCCAGGATAGAAGCGATCGTTGCGTCCGTTTCGTCAGCTCCATTCGTTACGTTGCGTACGTTGCGAGCGTGACTTTGGACGGAAACTCCGCTTAAAGTTAGACAGCGATGAGTCGATGGCTTATATTAGCGTCATACTTTCGTTGATGTCGTCGCGTTTCTATTGTCTTTGACGTGTATTTTGTGCGACCTTTATCCTCGCGCATTCGGCCCTCGACATAGCCCCACAAATCCAAATCTTGGATCGGATCCGCTGCCGAGTCTATGCTCCAGCCACTGAAACCTCCGATTTTCAATTTGTCCCCAAATTTCTGTAAATGGGGCATTTTCAGTCACAAACTTCGGAAGTAAGTTTTCCGGCAGGCAGGCTAAAAGTTAGGAGACCAGTTGCCCCCTGTCACATGCAGCTTGTCTTGGTCTATCTGCAGTGAATATAGCCTATACACTGTGTCTCAAAAAAGTATTCCTGACATTTTCGACTGTAACTTGAAAACCAATTATAAAATTTTAATAATTTTGGTAAAATATTCCTGACATAAAATGCCATCAAACAACCGTTCAGTTTCGCACCTCACCCAATGTATGCTTCTGCACTACCTAGGGAAAGCAAATCAAGCGAAATGTGTTAAAATAAAAGAAAACCTGAAAAAATCCCCAACATTGTCGATCGTAACTTGAATAGAAATTAGCAGATTTTAATAATATTTAGCAGAAATATCTCCGACGCAACTAAATAAATGTTTTAGTTTCCACCTCACCCAACGTTTGCTTTTGCACTACCTGGGGAAAGCAGAGCAAGCATTATACGTGTTAAAATGAATGAAAAACGTCAATAAATTCCATCTATCCTAATTTGTCGGCCCCGAAAGCAGGTCTTGCAGCAGTGTGTCTCCCAGATGAAGTTTAGAATGTTTGCAAAGTCAAGAAGCGACTGGTAGAGCCTGGATTGGTCTGGAGCAGAACATTATCAATCTTGCTGTCAATGAATGGAGAAAGCGTCTTCTTGCCTGTGTTCGCATAGTGGGCCAACACTTCAAGCAATTTTATCGCAGTCAGTTGAAAAATAGACAACTGAATGAAATTTCAGCCACAGTGTCAGAAATGTGAACAAAATGTGTTTTTACGTATTATGTTAATTAAGCAATCGCATCGCATTGGATAAAAGTGATATTTCGCTGGTTGTGCTCTCCCCAGGTAGTGCAAAAACAAACGTTGGGTGAGATGGGAAACTGAATGGTCATTTGATGACAAGTTGTGTCAGGAATATTTGTACCAAAATTATCAAAATCTGATAATTTTTTCAAGTTACAGTCGAAAATATCGGGGATACTTTTTGAGACACAGTGTAGTACATTACTGCTACAGTGTGTGGTAAACGATAAAAAGACCTATTTTTGAATAAAATCTGTTACAAAGAACTGATAGAAATTAAGATGCAAGTGAAATGTTGGGCTAATTGGTCATATCGCTTAAAACCCCGCGAACATAGTGGATCTCTGTCAATAGCAACTGCACACAACGTTAACACGATGTGGTTTTAATAGCCGATCTACCCGGTGGGCCAAAAAAGTGACGCCCTTTTAAACTGCACCAACTGCCACATAAACTGTAAACTTTAACATTTGCTATCAGTCATTAAATATTCACAGTTTAAATGTGTTCAATTATCAGGAAACATTTTCACAATTCTTTGTAAACCCTGCGGTGTCTCCACATGCGCGTAGTGAATCAAAGTCAGTTAATGCAATTGTTGTGACGAAATTACAATTTATTTATTCATATAAAACCAAAAGTCGATTGCACTGGCACACGAATAACGATTAATTTAATAATAAATGATACGGGATACAGGTTAGATCCATCCTGTTTTTATCAGCACTTTTTGCACGCTTATGTCATTTTTACGCGCGAGAGCTAGCTATATCGCGTATTAGCTATGGTAATTCTGTCTGTCCGTCCGTCCGTCACGACCCGGTACCGTTTCAAATCCAGTAGAGATAAGAGACTTCGGGTTTTCATTATATGATAGCTTAGTGTCTCTAGTATTTCGTGACAAAATTTCATGCCACTGCGTGAAAGGGGTCCCCACGAACGAGAGGGCGAAAGAGGGGCACCCCTTCTAAAAAAACGTTATGCTACCGCTATTGGCTCAGCTAACGTGAAAACGGTTGCAGATAGGCACAGACATGCTGCTTATCCCAACAAGCACTGGCAACGAGCTTCTTAGAAATGTCAACATCGATGACCTTGAATGACCTTGAACTCCCAAAATAAGGGGTTGTAGTTAATTTTTCGCGATTTTGGGCTGCGACACGCATTTCAAGAGTGGATTGCGGTGAAATGGCTGGAGATAGACCAAGACAACCTGCGTATGAAATTTTCAGCATTGAATGTAGATTTCAGCCGTCTAAGTCCGGACCCTCTACATTAAAAGAGCCTGCGCATGCTCGTGTCAGGTACGTCTAAAAAGTGTTTTGTCTAGAGTGAAAATGGTTGCAGATAGGCACAGACATGCTGCTTATCATAACAAGCACTGTCGACAAGCTTCTCAGAAATGTCAACATCGATGACCTTGAATGACCTTGAACCCCAAAAAATTAATTTTAAGTGATTTTGGCAATTTGTGGCTGCAAAAGAGTGAATTGCGACGAAATGGATGGAGACAGACCAAGATTACCTGCGAACAGGAACCGCCATGGGCTCTCGCGCGTCTCATGAGCATTAGCTCAGATTTCTTGTTGTTCTTAGAGTTCTGCAGTTGTTTCCGTCACTTCGTGCACATCTGACATGTGGAGTAAGACATTACTCGCAAAAGGATCTGTACATAACTGGAACAGAAGAAGAAGGACGGAAAGAGTAGGCCTAAGCAAAAATTGCAAATAAAATGCGTCTAACAATAAGACAGGAAGACTGAAATAGCAGAATGGTCCACCGTGTGTATGAACATGCAGTGTAACTGTGTAACAACCATAAAAACGACGTTATCTGGTTAACCGAGTTGATATTTATAATATTGGTAACAAACTAACTGCAGAATGAATCACGACCGAACAGCTGCAAGGACTACAACATAGTCCGAGAATTCGTATTTTATGAATTTTACGAATTAAAAAAATTCGCCAAGTGTTGCGAATTTCAAAACACACAACAAATTTTGCTGTTTTACATTCCGACACATCATAGTACTGCATTTTAAAGGTGCAAAGTCAAACGTCAGTGATCTCCTAATCATTATTTAAAAACAAAAAACTAGGCCATCTACAGTCCCAAGTTTACATTAATTCATGCATGTTGCACGTTAATTGGTCGCGGTGCTGCACCAGATTAACCAACCGAATGGGCCCATAACTCCAAAATGGCCAACAAATTTTTACGAATTTTAAAAATGTTATGAAACTGGCGAATTTTTAGGCATTCTAAAACCGAAAGTGACGAACTCTCGAACGATATAGACTACCGACTAACAATAACATCCATGTTCTACAAACATTGGCTACAACCGGTACATATATATAGATAAAACCGTGCAACTTCTATAATAGTACGATAGCTGTTGATAAATGGATCCATTTTTCAAGTTTGACTGCCGTATATATTTTTTTCGAGCACGAGTATTTTTTTCATCCATGGAACTTTGGCGAGATAAATCATAGTTTTCCATGCAGAATGAACAGCATATCCAACAAAGACGGAGACATTGAATCTGACCCTCCCCCATTCTCTTTTCAACAACTATCGGAGACTACTGGATAAAACTGTCAAACATCCAGCGCGTATAGAGAACAGGACGATATCATACAAGTACTTGTTTAAATGGGGGGTGACCACGTGACCACTCTCCAGATACTACGAAATTCCTCGACATTTGCCTGACGAATAAAAAGGGCTCTCCTGACCATTTTAACTGGTACTCATTTTATGCCTGCACCACTAACTAGTGCTAAAGTCAATGATCAGACTGTCGAGTTTATATTCAACAAGATGATGTTCATACGAATACGGAGTCTGTCCAACGCACCTCGATAGTTCACAATATATATATCCGTCTAAATATAAGCAGTGAGCTGTTTAGACTGGTGGAAAAAATCAAAAAGTAATTTTAAATTGTACAGCAGCAATGTTACTGTCGTCCTTCGCTGTTAATATAACTAAACAATAAATATTGTCAGTCACGTGACCATTTGATTCGTCGCCAGCGCTTTACTACAAACGGACCATTCGACTCGTGACCATGTGTCCATCTGGCGCAGTTACGGAGATATGGCGCCTGAAAGATAATGGGGTCACGACCTTGACCTTTTTGGGGTCACGTGACGTCATCGGTCACGTGACCATTCGACTCCCAGGGGTCGACTTCCTATGGGTGGTCCATAGAAACCATGCGTCCATCTTGCACCTTTGTGAAGATATAGCGCCTCAAATGTTAAACGCATGAACGTGACCACAGAAAGAAAGAAGAAAGAAGGAAAAGAGAAAGAGAAAGAGGAAGGGAAAGGTGGAAGAAAGACAGCTTAACAAAAGTTGGACGCACGGACACTCAGGTGATTTTATACTCTGTCCAATGCTATGCATAGCACTGGACAGACAATGACAATGTGAAAACTAAAGCCTAAGTAAGCAGCATTCAACGACAAACAACACAAAATAATTGGCATAGAGTACTTGTCTAAGTGAATGATACTAAAAAGCATGTTGATGCAATTGTTAGGCAAGCTTTTAAAAAAATTTCCCTGACAATATTTTTCCCCGACAATACCTGATTTATACTGAAATCTACGACACTTCCCTGACATCTGTAAAATTCTCCGACATTTCCAGGTTTTCGAGACAAGTGGTCACCCTGTAAATGGCATTTACACCTGCAAGAAACAGACAGAATACAACTGCTCATCAGAACATATGGTAGCAGTCACTTCGAGGTCTCTGATCTCATTAACGTTTCTGCTGCTATAAAACTAAACTTTTAGTGCTATTCCCTGTGTAAGCCAATACTACTATTATTATTGTTATAAACGTTTCTACATTTATTCTAGAAATTACTCTGAGCATTTTATTACTACTAATACCATTACTATTATTATTATTATTATTATTTTGGATTTGGATTTGGATATTTAGTCGGCAGGGTCCCCAAACTGGGGCATCGCACCGACGGGCTGTGGCGTGAACAACTTGCCCAAGGTTGTAACTTAAGAGTGCAGTGGTCAGGGATCGAACCCAGGACCTCGCGGTCATTGGGTCCGACACGCTAACCACTAGACTACCAAGCCACACTATTATTACTTTCACCGTCTGCTTTTGCTAAATAAATCTGTTTATAAACAAAGTAACGTAAAAAAAAAACCCACAACCACAATAACTACGACCAGACAAAGCAGAAAAAAACAAGCAAGTTGCGTCACATTCGGGAACAGACTGGCATCAGTGGTGGCACCCGGAATGCGGGTTGCGACAACAGCCGCTCACGTACCAAGCCCCACTCACCAGTTTATCGTGCCACATATATGGCAAATCGAAAATGTACACCACCAGCAAGTTTGACAGACTGTATTAGTGAAAGAAAATCGTTCAGTTTATTACGGTCATAAAATATTCAGCGGTATTCAGTCGTATCGTGGTACGACAATTCCACCCATAAATTTTAGCATGTTGAAAAATTCTGTTTTTTTTAATTTTCTTCCAAAAACACACAATATGTGGTTTAAAAACCATCTATTTTGGGGAAATTCAGGAGCACCCATAAGTTCGCTCATCAGAAAATTGGCAGCTCAAACAGCAACATCAATCATCAACTTCACGAAACATCATCAACGAAATATCAATCGACTAGAACGCATCTAACAACGGATATATATCTGCAGGATATTCAACAACAAAGAAAGATCTTCTACATGCATTACAGCAACCAGCCGACAGAGAACTGGCTTCCACACAGCGAGTCAAAAAAGCAACAAACTTTTGTCCATATCTCGGCTAATTACTGACTGACTTGTAAAATTCTTTCATTGACATACACTGCGGAAAATTAGCAATAAAACATGTCACCACATCTCAACTGTGTTGCTACAGTACCTCGTGAAATACAAAATGCAGACGTAACTATGATCGGAAGAAATACAGCAGGACAACGCATCACTATTTCCCTGCATCACTCTTTCACAATGTAGTGTATAGTAACGATGATAACTTAATACTCAGTGCTCATTACTAAAAAATTTTCCACAGTGTGCACAGCGAGAGAACGATGAAAATCGGTCAATATCTGGCGAGGACATGGACGAAAGTTCGGTGCTTTATTTTTCTGAGTCATGATGTACATAATGGCAACTGTCATTGTAAACAACCACCACCTCAGTGTCAAATTCTTCACAGTCGCCGTCACGAGACCGGGATGTTAAGTCACACAAAGACAAATTCTGACACTGTAAGGAAGTAATCGCTTTCTTAGTTTTTATGTCTAGAAATTTTGCTAAATATGCACACGATAACATTTGTGCCAAAAAATAATCATAAGATTTTGTAGCAGAAAATCCACAGTTGTGAAAACAAGAGGGTATGAACAAATACGTTATACTTCGCAATAGAACGACTTGTACCATATGCAGAACATGCAACCGCACGCAGAAAATGTCTGTGTTGATTTAGTCTTCAAGTTCGAGCAATAATTGCATTGATAGTGCATTATATACAACCATACAACCACGTTATTTACATCACACAAGTGCAAGTAGGCCACCACAAAGTAGGTCACCGTAAGGTCACGTCGAGTCAGAGGTCAAGGTCATTTGAGGCCAGCTCGTTTACGTGAAACACTCCAGTCAATGGCGTATTCAGAGAAGTGAAAAGAGGGACCTTTGTCTACGGTGATTAAGTCCTTACATAGCCGCCAATTTCCCATTCTTCCGGGTGTGTCACACCACCCAGAACAATTTATACCCTAAACATATTCATCGTTGTTTTAATGTACGTGTTTAACAGAAAGTAAACGTGGAATGAGCCGTCTAGGCCCAAAGGTAACGTTGCTTCCAGGGCTCTAAATTATGCCGCGGAACTCGATGGGTTAGCTACATTGCTCCCCAGATTCCCTTACCTATTCCAGGAAGGCTGCTAAGTGCCAGGAAACGCATAAAAGAAAAGAAGACGGGGGAAAGCGACGAAAGGAAAGGAAAGGCCAGGAAAAAAACAAGTCAGGAAAGGGGCAGAGGAAAAGGGTAGGGAGGAAAAAAAAAAAAGTTGGCACCGAATATACATTTTAGATGTACACCCGGCCTAATAACTTCCTAATATGCTTAATTTTTTCTTTTCCTTTCGCCAATATTTTCATTTTTAAAGTGCAAGGGGACCCAAAATACGCCACTGACTCCAAAGCAGAATCATCGACAGTTTGTCACCGGGAAAACAGAACGACACCATCAGAAAAACCGAACGTCATCGCTCTACTTACATTCGCAAACACGCGACAAGGCTACGCAATGATACAGACTTCTTCAAGTGAGAGATGTTTTAAGCACTGATCTTACTTCAAGTGACATCGGAAGTGGAACGAATAAATTCACCGACTGAAACCACGAATAAGCAGTATACACAATTAAGATTGAAATCGATCACATCATAACCAACCAAGTAGGGCCTATGAAACAAAACAAAACACTACACGATTTCAGGACTGACAGCAACAGTACAAATACAAGAAATGTTAACAAAACGAAATACTAAAAAAACTGGTGACACTTTTGAGACATTTATAATGATCTTCATTTGCAATACCACGATCATGTTAAGAAACATCAAAGACACTTGCGAAACAAGTGATTCACAACAATTTTGTGACATTATAAAACATACTGCTGACAGCTGAAGCAAAATAATTTGCAAAAACACCGCTTTCAATACTGTTTCATACATAAGCAGTATTAAAGACAATAAACAACAACTCTTAGTTATTCTGATACAAAATGTCCATATGCCCGGTCTCAAATCAACCAAGTGCAATCACGTTTCCATATCACTACATTGCAAATACAGGCAACCAAACCAAGGCATGAGCTACGTCGTACATACTCCTAGGGTTAGGGTTAAGTCTTGCTTCTTCTTCTTCTTCTTAGCGTATGCTCTGCATGCCAAGCCAGGCAATAGTCTCCTCATCAGCCATATGTAGGGCTGACAGACAGTCAGAAAATTTCATATCTGGACAATCGTTCACAAAGTGTGACATAGTTTGTGAAGGTGCACTACAGGAACAGGATGGATCTGAAGCCTGATTCCAGCAGACGAGATTGGCTGCACATCGACCCTGGCCAGTGCGAAAGTGGTTTAACGTTGACCACAAGCGTCGGCGTTGGTTGAATCCAGGAGGTGCAGTGGAAGGGTTTACGATCAGTGAGCGGTTTACTACATCTGAAGCAGCCAGCTCTTCAGTCCATTTCTATCGTGGTGAAACTTCTTTCTGTTGTGGTTCCTCGAGCCATACTGGGCGTCTTGATGAAAGGCGGACTTCAGGATGGGACTCGATGTCTGATATCAGGGGCAGAGTGACGGTTGAGGACCTGATCTTACTGAGAAGTTGATTTGTTGCTGCCATTCGCCGGATGTGAGGGGGAGTGATGTGGCTGAGGACTGGCAACCACGGAAGAGGTGTTGGGCGCAGAGTTCCAGAGACAATGCACACGGATTCATTTAGCTGGACATCAATCAGTTTAGTGTGAGGTGATCTGGCCAAGACTGGAGCACAGTATTCTGCAGCGGAATAGCACAGAGCCAAAGCTGACGTCCTTAGGGTTGTAGCAGACGCTCCACATGATGACCCAGCCAGCAATCTGAGGAGACTGTTACGAGGGCTAACTTGGCTGCAGACTTTTTAAAGTGTGCATGGTAAGACAGAGTCTGATTCAAGGTAACTCTCAGGTAGACTGGATGGGTTCGTGTCTGATGTGTTGGCCATTGAGTTGCACACTTATGCCTTGCTATAAGTGAGTGAGTAGGGTTAAACGTCCCATCCGACACAATATAGGTCATTTCGGGGACGGCCTTTTCAGGCAAAATGCACACAAACACATAGTAATGGAACGGTAAGTTTAACCTTTACAGAAACACAAAACACAAAAAAAACAAGCTCAACCCAAAATTGTAAGAACTCCATTATACGCGTGCATATGTAATTAACATAATGGTAGTTCGAATAATCTTCCCTGTTATCCTCCAGACAGTCATCAATGTGATAATGCTGTCTATTGGAGGACAGGGGTCCTTGCTATAAGTCTTGCTATAACATTATTACTCGGTGCCAGTAGATGCTATAGATACAAACTTAGCTGTCACATTCAACTAAACTACGTCTAGAAAAACGTCACCACTTCTATTTTTTTGTGCTATATTTGTCAGATTTCATCCAATTTTGCTAAATTTTTTTGCAAGAACACACCCCAGGAAATTTAAAACATACACATATGCACGGCCCAATTCACATCTCGTTTTATGTAGTCGTTCTGTACCTTGTAAACGCCAGCGACACATAAGAACACTCACTGCAACGTCGGCCACTTCCCGTTCAGCTCGTCGCTGAAGTGAAATCTTGCAACTTCTTTAAAAGCTTATATGAGCTTCTGATATCGCAACAGTAATTAGAAAATTAACAAGTTAACTTTTAGATTTATAAAAAAATTTTCCGTCAAAATGCGAACTTGTTCAGTGGTGTGATCTGCACCAGCGTGTCATCAGTAAAGCAATGGACCATGTGGCATGAACGGCTGCTACCTGTGTGAAAATCGGTGGACAGGACTTTAAACACTTGCTCTGACAATATGAACGTAACTGGATAGTTACCTGATGTGACAATTTGACTTTTTCATGCAGACTTCATACATGATGCTGTTAGCATACCGTATGCGACAAAAACCATTGCTAGATTTTACGAAGTAGCATATGAACATGTGACACGAGATGTGGTTGGCTGTGCATCGAAGTTGGTTTCAAATTTCCCAGAGCATGTTTCTGGCACGAACTAGATAAAAATGGATGACACCAAGTTATGGCAAATATAAAAAGGGGACAAAGTGTGCATACGCACTATGGTGCTACATACTGCACATTAGTTCAATCTAACACTTGCTTACTGTGACTATAAACAGCCCTCGAAAATAGTCACGGTAAAGCAAGCTGTGATTGGTGCAGAGAACTGGCCAATCACGACACTCAAAGCGTGCAAGCCCTAAATAATAACTGCAGGCTAGTTACAACAGCACCGTGACAAAGTGATTCGGCAACCACGCGACAACATTGCAAACATGTTATTCGAAACGAAATACTGGATAGGAGATTGCTAAGTTCCTATCGGCTGTTCATAGTGATAAATGTACAAAACATCAGTTTATACACTTGTTAACGGCAACATTTAAGGACTTGCACATCGAAAACAGCAAAAATTACAAAAAGTGATATTGCCTGCATCACACTGACTGTGTGTCAATGTGCTGCTGAATAATATCACCTTTTGTAATTTTTGCTGTTTTCGATGTGCAAGTCCTTAAATGTTGCCGTTAACAAGTGTATAAACTGAT
>Ga0209367_1006207_pt1 | contig 16575 bp, 13 predicted proteins | sample WorMetLIZISLAND2_FD_187412 | JGI IMG/M metagenome (GOLD analysis project Ga0209367, IMG submission 187412) | Marine gutless worms symbiont microbial communities from Max Planck institute for Marine Microbiology, Germany - Olavius geniculatus... ... | reverse complement strand
CTGTCGGCAAGTGGTGGCGAGATGTCTTTCAGCTCTTTGACAAGGTCATTGGATACCTTCTGGTCAAGCTGTGCCATGTAGAGTTCGCTGCAGTACGTTGTCCATCGTTGTATTATGTCAGTTGTAAAATTCCTTTTGTACATTAGTATCAAATGTTATTCACTGAAACATAATTTGGAAACCATACAATTGCTTCATTGTATACTAAGTAGCCATCATATATTGGCCTTCCTCTGTTTCGTTGTTCATCATACATGTAGACAGACGAAGACCATAATCAGATATTATGAACTAAATTTATGGAAAATTATCCACAAATGAAATGCTAACAAAGATTAATGCCATGTGCACTGGACAAGTCTTGTTCAGTGCATGTAAGGTGTAGGGTTTTCTGGCACATTCTGTATATACAGTACAAGAAGAATACGGCTATGCAACAAGCTACAGTACGTAGCAGCAAAACATTGCACACAGAGTCACAAGCATGCATTGATCGTTATATCTATAGAGCAATAACCATGTCATAATCATATCTACAGACCAGTAATAATCACATCATTACAAACAACAAACTCACTTAGCTCGCTACAATTGCAAGTACACATCATGTACTCAACCGATGTAACTTTACACATTTCAGTTTGAGTAATAAAGCACATACAGTAACAGGCCTATAAAACTTATGCTAACAATTTTACATATATTTCTAAACGCTGCTAAATTGACAATTTCAGTGCTGGACTTCATGTCAGTTGATACGAGCAAAGATGAAAACTGCACAAGTCTGTGCTGAATCCGGCAAAAGTCCACGACACACAGTGTAAGTGTAAACTTTGTAAACTTTATATTTTATCATATGGTGGCAGCAGTGTAAATATACAATGTAGAAGCAAGATAAACCCAACAAGCAAAAAGTGCAAGAAAGCAAAACACTACTCATAATTAGTGTTAGGGTTCATTTTGTCCAATTCATTAACACAATTATTCTAATAATATGAAATCACATATGTAATGCAGCACAGACGCTGAAGATGAATTAGCAACATCCACAACTGACATAAATAACAGCTGCTGTGAAAAATGTGTAACAGTTCATGCATAAAGCAGCAAGCTAGGCTGCTTGGACCATTAGTCTTATATAGTGCTCGGATTTTCACTCACGTACTGTTGTACCAAAATACACGTTTCCGCCAGTAATATTACAGCATCCTTTACAACTCATCTCTTCCTTATCTCAATCAAGCCACTGGGTGCCATACGAAATAAACTATCTATTATTATTCCATCTTTCATCCTGCCACCCCATACAAAGCCAAATAAAGGTGCCACTTTTCTATATGATGCTGGGATATGCTGCATCACTCACAAGTACATTTTATGCTGATCGAATAGCTTACAGAACACACAATCACAGCATTAAAATATACACTAAAAATTTGTGACATAAATTACACTAAATTCACAGCTATAACGACACTGTTGTGTGAACAACTCTGTAATAAAAATACCCAGGACTGACCGGGTGCCTTGGTGCCTGGTAGCAATATAAGTCCCAAGTATCATCCGAGCACTAGTGCCATAATATCACAGACACATTCAGTTGCTGGTACTCATATATTCTGTACAACTATATACATGACGGGTCAGAGAAATGTGACATTTTTACACAAGACCACCATTGTAACTGATTCAAACCGAATTACAGTTTGTGTTTCTATGTTAATACGTTACCATTTGCAACTTTATATATTTCATCCTCTGTTTTGCATATGTACCTTTCTGCTTCTGTGAATAAAGATGCTTATGTCACTGGGCAAATGTAATATGACAAAATTACAGGAAGTGTAATATCGAAACAGAGACAAATGAAACTAATACATGCATCTGTTATGCACATTTCTACAGAATACCGTAAGTATACACATATCTGAGCAGGAAGACTACGGTAAAACAGAACACTCATTAATTTCACGCATCAGCTGATGGACAAATGCAAAATAATGAACTACAACGTAGACAGAAATGTAAACAGATGTACCATACATGAATGATGATTCTACAGAATGAAGTAATGGAAAGAACATGGCAAAGTGTGCTTAGTCCATAGATAAATATGTGTTGTGCAACGACAGTTCATACCATAAAATATGTGATTATATATGACAGAATAAAAAAACACTAGTATTTAGCGACTGGCACACCGGCTTTGTTGATTGGGCTATCAAAGTAGCAGATGGAATAACTGCCCAAACACTAAACAGGCTACTTTATATTCAGGGTGACCACTCTCCAGCACTAGGAAAATCTGTGATATTTCCCTAATGTGACACTTTTCCAAATTTTGTAGTTAACTGAAACCCAGGCCAAGCACATTGTCAGCATAACAAAATATGACAGTAACAACGGCATGATAACGGAAAACAATGCACCAGCAAACTCGTTATCTAGGAACTAATATACCGTAAAACGCTTGTGCCGTGCTGGTAAAAGTTGCCAATGAACGTTTTCCTCTGCACAATTATTTCCGAGACATTTGCAGGTTTTCAAGACCTATGGTCGCCCAGAATGAACTGCCAGACAAATGGAGACATTATGTGTCGTGTACTGCATTCTTGGAATGATGCAAAATGTTGCCAAGAACAGAGACAGACGTGTAGCACTAAGAGACGCATCAATGGACAGACCGTGCAGCGATGTAATCACATCTGCTGCCGACATGAATGCACGGTCAAGACAGGCAGCTCACCAGCCAGCTCAGGCCATGGCGGCAAATCACCACTGTCAAAACAGGCTGCGTAGTTCAAACCTGATAATGAACAGGCTGGGCCAAATCAATCCAAAGCTATGCCCAGAGATCAAAATTTTCAAATTCTCACGTTCACCCAAAACGGTACATTTAACCGAAGAGATAGCAATTTCATCAGTTCCATATGATTAGTTCGTTCCAACCAACGAATTCTTGATTATGTCAAATTGCAATGAAAATCCAGCTGCTGCAAAGTCAGTGAGAATGGGTCATACCAGGCTAGATCACACCTGAATTTTCAGCGGAAAAAACAGGCCGGGCTAAACCAATAAAATCAACAGGCAGCCAGGCCGACTAATTTAGGCTTGTGCACTGATTTGTTGCCATCGCAAGTTTAATGTTTAGGTGCAGTAGAGTCACTAGCGGCAACACCGTCCGGTGATGAACGACTGTTGAGGTCGGCCGGTGTTGGAGCGGATGACGGCACGACGTCAGGGGAACTCAGTTTAGCTGCTAGTGTAGCTGTCGTCGTTGGAGTCTCTGGTGAACAGACCTTGCTAGCACTGGAGCCTTGTACTGGCTTGCGCACCTTGTCTGCCTTGCGGAACACCGTGATCTCCTGCATAGATACCAGCCAAACACACTACATTCAGGCATCTCATGCAAAATAAATGCTCCATCAAGCAATATTTTTACCCACATAAAGCAAATATGTCTTTAGACAACCAGTTGTGTTTGTTATACAGACACATTCATCATTCGTTTGCATCTTATAACAGAAAGTAAATGCACTCAGTTTTTGTTAACTATGAATTTACTGCATTTGAAGCCATTTGCCAAAAAGAAAACTTCCGGAAGTTGTTTTGGCAACAGGCAATATGGCGTTCCTGACATCTGGCTGACAAAAGCACAAAATGCATATTTATGTTCTGAAACAGCAGCTTAACAACATTTAAAGTTCAATTTAACACATCAAACAAAGTGCCAAAGTTCACAGAACTGGAAAATATTGCTACTACATGTACCACAGTTACAATATAGAGCTGCGAGACTCTCAAGCTGATTGCAGTGCTGAACTAAAAACATGGTTCCTACATTTTCCCTGACTTTCCAGGACAAAATAAATTGTTTTCTTTGATTAATTTGTTCACGAGAAATACCAATGTTGGTTTTCAATCGCTTGCAATCACACTAGAAACAAGAGCAGCAGAACAAATTTAAAAGCAGAGATACAAAAAATCTGCAACCAAAGCAAGCAGAAAACAACAGTTCATAATTTTTCTGCATCTTTGTTAACTTATGCACCCTTGTACTTTAATTTCCCTGACTTTCCCTGGCCGTAGGAACCATGTAACGAACATGGTTTCAGTTTATCTGAACACTGTTGACAGAAATACAGGTGCATATGAAAATCAAAGTCTGAAACAACATGTCCAGAAAAAATATGTTAAAATTCAAACTAACTGCGTAGATATCTGAATGTAGTGAATTAAAAAACACTTGCGACAACTGTCGATCATCCGATACACATTATTATTATACACATTATACACCGCGTTTCAAAAAAAAACCCAGTCAAAATTGTTTTTCTCATAACTTTGTTAAATTTTCACCAACTTTGATAATTTTTGGCACAAAGATGGCCAAGACGATAGAATTATGTATGGTGGACTTATTGTCTACCTCACCTAATTTATGTCAATGCACTACCATGTGAAACACAGATGCGACAAATTGTTACATTTCGTGGTGATTATTTGTATCCGATTGCTCATTATCAATTCAACAGAGGGTGTCTCATGATTTATTGATTTTGTGGTATTAAATATTTTAATGTGAAAATAGCAGACAACAAAATAGCTGACTGATGAGCTTAGAACATGTCTAATTGATGAGTGAATGCAGTTTGATCAGTCAACTTTTGATTCCGCTATCAGCAAGTGGCGTTGCATCTAAGCCATTGTGTCCGTGAATGCTGGGCACACTTTGAGCATAAATGCTGACAATTTGCCAAGTGATTGGTTATACCATTGTGTCTATGTATACTGGGCACACTTTGGACATAAACTCTATATTAAATTTGTAAGCGAGTTGTTATATAAACTTGCAATTCTGCCAAATGATGTACATTTCACTTATTGTGTGCTTAATTAAGTCATTACAACATTTACTGGAGACAACAGCTCAGTGTTATGCAAAATTGGAGCATCTGTGTTTCACACGGTAGTAAGTTGACATAAATTAGGTGAAATGGAAAATGAGTGTATCTTACATAATTCTATCGTCCTGGCCATCTTTGTGCCAGAAAACTATCAAAATCGGTGAAAATTTGACATGGTTATGACAAAAACAATTCTGACTGCTTTTTATGGCCCACAAATGCACATTCATGGACGAGACTGAGTGGTTCACACACCTGTTGTTTGAAGTATCTTCGGTCTTCCTCATCAACCAGAACAAGATTCAAGTAGTAGCGAACAGAAAATTTCTTGTTGATGTCTCGCATTGTTGGTGTCAAGTCATAGCCGTTGAGGAATAGGCGGATTGGTATGGATTCACCTGACATAATAAACTCTCAATTAAGACACACTGATATAGTGCCATTTGCTGCAAATAAATCAGAACCACATATCAATCAATCATATTGTATCAATTTACACCGTGGTCCATAAAAGCATGCCACTTATTTTTTGAATAGCTGTGTGAAACATTGGCTGATTTTGATAATTTTTGGCACGCGAAATCAAGAAGAAACGTGACACAAACGACTTCAGTTTTGGCCACCTCACTTTAATACTGTCGCTACACTACCTTGTGAAATGCAGAAATTGTAGTTTGGCCATTTACAACAATGAATTCATACTGGATAGCCCAAACGTCAGCTCAGAAATGATTAACTAAATAGCGACAAACACAATTGGCAACTATTGCATCTTAAAAAGTCACACGTGTCACACCACATCATTTTTATTACAGCATGTGTTCAAAATGTCCTCCTCTAGCACGAATGCTAGCTGCAAGCATTGACACCACTCGTCAACAGCAGGTTCAATAACTAGCATTTTACAAGGTAGTGTAGTGACAGTATTAAAGTGAGTTGGCCAAAACTAGAGTCATTTCTTCCTAATGTTGCACGCCAAAAATTATTAAAATCGGCTAACGTTTCATGGAGCTATTCAAAAAATAAAAGTGGCACGTTTTTTATGGACTACAGTGTATGAACATGACCTAGCATCGGATTACAAACTTTATTAATGTAGTTGAGTTGTTGACATTTCAGCAAGTGCATTTTTTTCATCATGGCAACACATGACAATAAAAAAACAGTTTGAAAAAATAATGAACAAATTTTACATCAAAATAAAGCTAAAATCAAATTAAAGGCCAAGTCGCACGCAAAAACTATATCGGCTAAATATGTGTAGAATGTAACATTAATTAATAATATGCTGATCAATTAAAATGAAAACATTGCTTTGAACTAATTTTATCACAAATATGTCGTGCCAGCCGAATGCACCTGAATGTGTGACAAATACTGATGATGTCACTCACAGGATGCTTGGTTGCCAAACTGACATTTGCATTGAAAACACAGTAAATCTGTTGGTTTTACTCGAAATAATTTCTGATTTACAGTACAAGTAATGATGCATAAGTGACATCAAAAATTACATCATTGTTTATCTGTTCACTATTAGAGATGTACGATTCGTAAAATTAATGATGTGCTGGAATATTGTGGTCTTTTAGTGGGTTTAACTATTGATAAAAAATTTGGCCTTTTTTGAGGCTATTTGGCCATAAACTAAGCTGCATTTGACCTCAAGGCAATAAAGCTAGTTAGCAACCCACCTGCAGATGACATCACAGTTCTGATAATGGCCGAAGCCGCGAAACAAGAAAAATGAGTATTTTAAACCTGATTTTATGGATATTAAGATGTAATAGCAACCAGAAGATTAATGAATATTGACAAATTAGCATTTGATTAAGCCAATTAACGCTTTATAACAGTTACGTAAAATGATGAGACTTGGACTTTAAGTAACATTCTCTAATCAATTTTCGCACGAAGTATGAAGCAGATAGGTATTTGGTATTCACCTCGTACAGGTGCGCCATCCATGATCTCAAATTTGGCAATCGTCTCATTCTCATTGTAAGAGTTTGAGCCTGAAGTAAACAACAAAACCAGTCTCAGCTGTTAAATGTGAGGAAACAAAACTTAACATCGACAACAATCTAGACATTAATCTGCAATGCAGATAGTCAGTCTCAGACATTGACTGCAGATCTCCTTGACAACAAATCAAGTAGTAAACTGTCTAAGTGTCCTCAAAGTCAAACAAAAACAATAATAATATCAATCAATAATCTAGCTTATAGCACCAGTATGTCAAAATACTTCCAATTCCAGTCATGCATTACAAAATTTAGTAAACCTAAACATCGGATAAAAATAATGTGCAGCCATGATATTACAAAAGCAAAAAACAGACAACGGTTACAAGTGCATTGTACCTGCGCCTGTCGACTCTCGCTTAATTATCTGTATCTCCATGTGTCTAATCTTGATGCGCACCAACAGGAAGTAGATTTTGCCGACAATGACATCACGCAGATGGTACCTGGCACCATAGAAAACATTCTGCTAAATAAAATCTCCAGCAACAAACATATTTCACTACAACTGCAACCACTCTCACACTATCAGCCTCAGTCTCTGTTCAGTCGACGACCCATTTACCACAGCTACTCGAGGATGGGCCAGGCCCCAAAAATGCACTCATATTTACTTGCTTACTTAAATGACACGGTCTACTTACTTGGACTTGTTGTATTCAAACTCGATGTGTAAACAATCCTCAATGCCGACTTCCATCTTGATGGAGTTGTTCATCTCGGGATAATGTGACAATGCGTGCACAAGGATCTCCTGCTCTTTGATCAGATCGCTCAGTCGACGCACCATCGTTACTCGCAAGTAGTACCTACAGTACATTATGTCCAAAACAGCAACAAATAGCTTGAGCCATCATTAAAATATTAGACATCACCGATTTGTGCCCAAATTAAACTTTCTGTATACAGTCTATCGATGTCATGTCTACGACGTTGGTAACCATGTGCTGCCAGAGCAATCTATCTTCTGAAGCCCTGATGAGCTGTGTTGGGCTCAATTTTCCTTCCAGGATTCACCCAAGCTGTCCAGATACTTTAGTCTATGATGCTCCCTTGCTCTTCTTCCATCTATCTTTCCCATCAACACCAAATTCTCTAGGCCATGTCTTCTCAACACACACCCCAAGAAAGCAAGCTGTTGTTGCTATATTCTTTTCAGTAGTGTACAATGTACACCTGCCTCTTCAAATACTTCCTCATTACTTTTCTTCTCCAACCATGATATCTTCAGCATTTTCCGTAATAACCAAACTTCCATGGCTATCAACCTGTCCTTCATCACTTATCAAATGGTCTAAGTTTCATATCTATACAGCAAAACTGACCAGACATAGCAATGTAAAACTTGTTGTTGTATTTAAGCTATTGCCAAAGACTGTCTTTGCTTTTCCAATTCTTTGCTTTTACCATCACTCAATGTAGCTCATTGTATTGCTTAGTGATTTTTGTATGTTTTTTATCAAGTCATATCAAATGTCAATTTATATATCTGTAACAGATTTTCGTAATCACTTCTAATGCATTCAGACCCATTTCTGTGTTCTACTATTTTTCGTAGTTCTTTATAATGCCTGTTTTTTGTCTTTCATATGGGCTGAGCTGCCTGAAATTAATGTGAATATGATATGATATGATATTTTGTTATCTCTTTTATGACTGGCATACAAAACACAAACTGGATCAAATTATGGGTGGACGTTGGTGATTTTCTGCCATTGAATAATCCTGATGGTTGTTTTAGGTATTATACAGGGCGGGGAAAAAAGTAGCCCCTAAAGGTTTTTTTCTGTTTTCTCAGCAACTGTTTGAAATTTTAAGATTCTGAAATTTTACAGGATAATTTACTGAAACGTCCTACATCTAACTGCCAAGTGAAATGTGATTCTGTTGAAAAACGACAAAGTTATAGACTTTTTAACATGACTGCCTACCAATTTTTCAGCATTAAAAATGTTAAGGCACAAAATGCTATTTAATTTTCAAAAACCAGTCATGGCATTACTGCTGATGACGTAACAGTAACGTTTTTATAAACAATAATTTGTTTTGTTCAGAAATTATCACTAAACTATCGTTCCTTTAAAGCAATCGCCGGCTGCACACCGGATTCATCTTCCAGCAGGACGGCGCGTCAGCACACATAGCGTGCAATGCTGTGCAGTGCACAGAAATGGCTTCAGACCAGCTGTCCAGATTTCATCACAAAAGACCAATGGCCTCCAAATTCATCGAAGATAAACCCAACGGACTATCATGTGTGGGGTGCAATGTTGAAAGCTTACTGAAAGCCGAAAACAAGCGCTGAACTCAAGGAAGCGCTTCAGGTTATTTGGGGCAACCAGCCACAGGGAGCGATCGACAAGGCTGTGAAAGATTTCTCAAATAAGGCGACTGGAGGCTAGTGTTGTTGCTTGGAGCTGGTGGTGAGCACTTCAAACATTCGCAGTGACAATGGAATTCTGGCATTTGATCATTATTTAACTGTGTTGTTTTAACAATGTTATTAAATTGGTGTTGTAGCTGGAACATTTTTGAATGCTGAAAAATCGGCAGGCGGTCATGTTAAAAAATCTGTAACTTCGTTGTTTTTCAACACAATCACATTTTACTTGGCAGTTAGATGTAGAATGTTTTAGTAAATAGAAATGTAAAATTTCAAGTTAAAATTCCTATTGGTTGCTGAGAAAACAGCAAAAACTTTATGGGCTACTTTTTTGCCCCACCCTGTAGACTAGTTTCACAAAATGGTTCAAAAACTGTTTTTACAAGCTCAGACTACCGCAACTCTCACCCCATCTGAAATCCCAAACCTTATCCCTATGTAAACTCCATCCCAAACCCTATGCTTAATGCTAACACCACTTTCGAAATACTGGACCCTCAGAGCAGTGGTCCAATACTAGAAAATATAATTAGTCAGTCAACTACCGTAGCTTGACGTTGGTTCCAGTGTAGGATTCATATGGTTTTTCCACCTGGATGAACTCAAACTCGTAGCTAGCATTCTGCGTTACTTCACCGGGTCGTGCCAATTCACGCACAAGTGACGTAAACTCCTGGTGATTGCCGCGATCATAGTACATCTCTACACATTAACATAAACTGGTTCAGAATTACTGTATTATCCATCATCTCCAACACTCGCAATTAACCAGGGAATAAAAATGTGTTCTTTTCTCCAAAAAAGCACAACCCTACATTCTTGACTCTAACTCAGTTGTTTAAATATCTGCAGTGTACGAATAATTTAAACCAAATATACAGATACAAACTCGCTACTCGCAGGCATAGTCTTACTTCTATTACTGGCACAAGACACTAAAGCCAGGTAAAGTTAAGGGTGCTTTCTGGTGCTTTTATTTAGTTTCACTATCCAAAAATCCTACAGCTTGACACGAGTTCTGGGACTCGAGTTCCAGAACTCGTGCCACTAAAATGCAGTACCCAGATGTCTTAACGACGTGAAAAACAAAAACAGCAATTTACAACAAAATGAGATGCACTGAACAAAGCAGTCATGAAAACTCCGAGCAATCCAGCTGACCTAAACCACCATGGACTCGTGTCATCTACAATATATAGCGATCACTGGCATTCAGCAGTAATACAAAGCACAGCAACAAATTCGATCTGCAAGACAACATCTCTGAATTCACACATTCACTCACTCACTCACCAATCTGTCCGATAAATTCAATTTTAATGCCATGATGTTCCACTTTAGTGCCCGACTTCTTCAGCAATACATTCACCTAAACAATTTACAACATTTACGTTTTTACAACATATGACAATAATTAGCAGGCTTGCTTCAATTATCAAGAAAATAAAAAACAGACTAAAGTAAAAATCAGCTGTACAAATAGCATCGTGTTATCTGCCGTGAAAATTCATGGAAAATAAATAGTCAATTTTCGCTATCTGCCATGAATTTTCACGGAAGCTAGCATCGAATGGCTATCTGCCGTGAAAATGTACAGAAAATAAATATTATTATCTGCTGCTATTTAGTACAGCATTATCAGATTATGCAGGCAATAATACCAAATTAGCAACTGCTATAGCCTGTATAGTGTAGGCTATGTAACTGACCACATCACTGGTAAGCAGCCATGAGTTTTCAGCTAACGTCTTAAATCGTGACCGTGATCTTATATTTCGAAAAAAGACCTATAAACTGTAGGCAATGAGTCTATCTATATTAGCCCACACTGACTGATTTGCAAAATTCTTTCACTGCCAGACTTGCGCTCGCGGCCAACAATTTGCAACAAAACAGCATTAAAATTCCCACCTGATTTAAACATAGCCATAACACGTCAATAATTTTGTGTGCTTATACATTTATTTCCTTAGCTTTAATGTATATGTTTCAATACATAAACTTTCACGACACATAGCCAAAAAGTGAAAAGACGCTTCTGTGTAAATTCACGGACAATAAGTAGTTGACTATCGCTATCTGCCGTGAATTTTCACGGCAAATATAATCTTCGATACAAATACCATAATTTGCAAACCTTTATTTACTGATATGTCAACATCATGACAACTGCTGCTCCTTTCTCACAAATTCTTGGAACTGTTTCAGAATTTGTGTTTGACACTGGATATAGCAACAGTGAATAACCGTCACATACATGAAGAAACAAATTTGAATAATTTACTAGTTACTATGACAAACTGAGTTTAATCAGAAATCGGAATACAATGCCCAGTTGCAGAGACCTTGCCCGAGATTGTTTCTCCATCAAGGTAGAGATAATGTCGTTCTTTGCGGCCATCCTCGGTCCGTATCTCGGCAGTCTTGCGAGTTTCCTGGCCATCTAGCACGATGTCAATGTCGACATTCTGACCGAACCCCAGACCAAAGAAACTCTACAACACACAATCAGTCACACACTCTGTCATCATGCAGCAGAACTGAATGCTGCATCTATTCTAATCACACAGAAAATTACCATCGTCAGACTTTGCTAAGAAAACAAAAAAAAACTTCACCACAGTGACCACTAGCTGCTCAAGTTGTCACATGTCTATTTGTCACACAGTTAACTCGTTACAGATTGTTCACAGTGACGACTTGAGGGGTCAGGTAAAATGCAAGGTGCGAGACGCGAGGTGCAAGGAGAGTATAGTGTAAGAAAGCGTGCGAGGTGTAGATTCCTTGCAGTTTACCCACATCCTGAACGAACGGGAACAACTCAATGGATTACGGCAATACGGCCCGGCGGCCACCAGTGTGCGACCTGCGAGCATGGCGAGATGAAAGGCACAGCAAGCATGCTGCACGCTGGGGAGCAGTCAACAGTGTGGTCAGCCAGGACACCGAACGACATTATTGCCGGTTACCGGGAAGTAAATGCAAGCGGCCATTCAACTGGGAGCGTAATGGTCGATGGCTAATCAACTTTGATCGACAGGTGGTGGAAAACAGAAATGATACTACTTGACATCAACACGGAGACTCACAATAGCATCTGCAGCGCTGCCCAGACCCCCTAGCTGGATTTGAGGGGTCTTACTTCTAAGGGAAGGAAGAAGGGGAGGGGAAAGAGACAGGAAGAGAAAAAGGGAAAGGGAAAAGAGATGGGAAAGTCAACCCCACAACAAAAATTCCGGCTACAGCTTTGCCCTAAACCCACCACAGGGGCTCTGCCCCTGGACCCCACTAGGGAACTGTCCCCTTACTTCTAAAAAAAGAGACAGTGACTGATGCATCCCTTGCAAAGACAACACGAAGTCAATGTCAAATAGTGTCAGCAGCCTACCTGAAAAGTTATTGGAAATGATTGTTACCAATGGCTTTCTCATAGCTTTAAAGTGCACCAAATTCGTTTTCGACCACGGGAGTTTGCAGCGCTCCCCCAGACCCTCTAGCTGGTTTAAGGGGGCCTAATTCTAAGCAGAGGAAAGGGGAAAAAAAGGGAAAAGAAAAAGGAGAAAAAAAAGAACGTCTTGATTACTATATGACACGATGAATGATGCTTGGTCCACGCCTTGACGCCGACTGGTACTCACGTTCCTTCCCCAATAGCGCATAATACCGCGCGACCTCACACGCCGACTCGCTAATTACCCCGATCCTCGCACGCTCTCTCGCACTATACCCTCCTTGCAGCTCGCACCTCGCATTTTACCATTGCCCACGACTTGACGAGATGACTGTCAGCAGAACAACCTGTAATGAGTAGGGCATGGCAACAATAAAAGTCTACTAAAATAGCACGACAGACAATTCACATTTCGCCACAATTTGCATCACATAGTCAAAAATAAAGGTCTTGAATCTTACCATTACTTCTGTCGATAACAGTTAAAAAACCTTTAGTTACAAAAACGACAACAACAACAAATCTTATGACGTTTATCGCACTATTTATAAACACAAATTAGGGAAGTACGGATTTAAACGTTAAAAATTCGAAAACGTTTACACAATGTAACGACAAGTTGACAACAGTATTCACTGTGAACAGTACTATTTTCAGTATTTTTTAAAATTAAACATAAAGCATACATAAAACATAAAAATTAGTTAAAACAAAATTTGCATTAATTAATACGAAAATCAATAATAAAGTATACGTTAGGCAATCTGCATGAACGTATCAATTTTCACCGGTATTTCAGATCGCCGATCTTGTAGTTTTAGGCAAATTTTTATACCTTCAGATCAGCGATCTGAGCACTTAGATCGGCAATATCTTACCAATCTGAGTGAGTAATAGTAATCAGTGCTCAGCGGTTTTTCGGTTCAATTCGATAGATAGCTGAACCTCACTTGTTTGTAAATAAACTTTTGTAAACAAATGTGTGCGCATGTTGTGACAGTTTTTTTTCTGGCCGCAAAATTCAGGCTAGATACGCTGTAATTATTTGCAAATGGATGCTTGTGAAAGCGGTGTTGGCAGTTTAGGTGCATATGCTGCAGTTCGACAACGGCTGGAACAGGTTGTGGCTGCTCAACAGAAAGCGTACGAAGAACTTCAACAGTCGGTAATTAAGTGCAAATTAGGAATGAGTCGATATCATGATTTCAGTTTCGATACGATATTAATACTGTATTTACAAAATATATTGATATTCATATAATATTGATATTTTAAAAAATAATATGTATGTAAATCTAGTACATTTACTGAAAATGTGCTAACTAAAAAGTAACGATAACGGGCGTAAATATTAATAATTACATCATTGAACTAAACTCGTAGTGCTGTTTTGTAAATTCTGTCAACAATTAATTAATTGTGGAGCTGCGCAAGTGGCTGCATAGCTTCGTTACTGACCGGTCGCAGTATGTTGCCATCGGCTCGGATCGATCTGTCACTACCGCCCTGTCAACTGGCATTCCTCAGGAATCTATCTTTGGTCCACTATTGTTTGCACTTTATGTCTCTGTAATTGCTGATGTTGTTCATTCACATGGACTTCAGTATCACTTGTACGTGGATGATTTAATGCTGTATACTGCTCTGGTGCTATCCATGTCTGATGATTTTGGGTTTATTGTGAGACGTACCAATGCAGTTTCTTCGTGGTTTACACAGAATGCGCTGTCCTTGAATCCGAACAAGATCAAAGCTGCAGTTTTTGGAACCATACAATGGTTGGTTGGTGTTGATGACAGTTGTGGCATTGACATCGCTGATGCATATAACTGCTTTAGCAATTCTCTGAGTTTGCTTGGTGTTACATTTGATGCAACCCTGTCTTTTGACAAACATGTCTCCAACGTTGTTCAGACCTGCACCTTTCATAACCGGGCATTGCATCCCATCAGGCTGTTGAGGCAGCTAAGAACAGTTGATATTGACTCCTAATAGCTAAAGTTAGATTGATATCATGTCTTTCAGCGTGTCTTAGTTATCGCAATTCTGTCTGTCCGTCCGTCCATATGTCTGTCTGTTAGTCTGTCATACGGGTGGATCAGCAAAAACGGTGCAAGCTAGGATCACCAAATCTTTACTATCGGCTGCCTGGAAGACTCTAGTTTCAGGAACCGTAAAGCTTTTCCATAAATTCGAAGGGGTCACCCCAAACGATGGTGCTAAATGAGAGGGAGGTGGGAAAAATTTGCGATTTTCAGCCAATAGGTCGATGTATCTCAATAACAGTGCGAGATAGGGCTTAGGTTACTGTTAATCACTAATAGGAAGTCGTACGCTGACTCTTGATTGGCACTGAATTCAATGACCTTGGATAACCTTGAATGCTAAAATAGGAGATTTATGGATTTTTTGGCGATTTCGGGCTGAGAGACACATTTCAAGAGCAAATTGCGCCGAAACCAATTGAGATAGACATGGACAAACTGCACATGAAATTTTCAGCATTGAACATAGATTTTGACAGTCCCAAGTCTCGATTTTCTAGGTTCAAGGAAACCTGCACAAAGGGCATCAAAGTGCGGTACCCCCATGAAAGTCGTTATCTTATTGTTGTTGGCCAGTCTTTGGTGAAAACAGTTGCAGATAGGCATGGGCATGCTGCCTATCACAACATGCACTAGTGACAACCTTTTCAGTCATATCAATATCGATGACTTCGAAAGACCCTGAACTTCCAAAATAAGGGGTCTTAATTAATTTTTGCAATCTTCAGCTGCAGTGCCACTCTAAGAATGAACTGCGACAAAATGGCTGGAGATAGACTGACAGTTTGCAAACAGGAACTGCTATAGGCTTTCGCACGTCTCGTGAGCATTAGCTCAAATTTCTTGTCTGCTTATTTACTTTTTTTATTAACTGTGTTGCAGACCAGCAACATGTATGACACTGTAACATTGGACCAATATACAACGGTTCTTAACCAGCTGGAGGTTTATCTTCCTATTTGTTTTTGTTCTCTTTACTTATATTTGCTGTTTAAGTTTTTTTTATAAAACAATGGTAATTACCTCCACCAAGGAAGTTATGTTTTTGTCGGACTTTGTTCGTTTGTCTGTTTGTCTGTGTGTGACCAAGATAACTCGAAAAGTTATATACGGATCTTTCTGAAATTTTGAGGGAACGTCGGGCATGGCATAAGCTACAAGTGATTAAATTTTGGGGGTGATTCGTCAGGAATCGTGGATTCTGGACCACTTTGAAATTTTCGTTACCATTGCATTAAAGGGGGCATAAGGGAGCCGCTGGTAAAGCGAAGATGGTGACGCCACCTGGTGAATAGCTTTGCCTTGGTGGAGGTACCTGCGCTCTCTGAGTGCTTTCTCTAGTTTGCAATTTATTCTAATTGCACGTTGATAAAAATGTATACAATGTACACATTGCCATTTAATATTCAAGTACTATAATGTGCTTTTAGTAAATGTTTGTTTTGCTTGCACTCTGTACTCTGTAGTTAGCACTGTGTAGTGCGTTATTGCACATAACATTCTATAATTGTCATGTCTAATTATTTTCTGTTTCTTAATATTACAGTATATGTCCAATTTAATCTTGGTAAGATATTTTTAGTTAATAATAAAAAATTTTTTTTTCAAAGTGTGTTGTCTTTTTAATTTCTGAGAAGAGAATGCGTACGTCGACCAGCTCAATGACACGTTGACAGAACTGCTGAATAAAGTTGCTCCAGTTCGGAGTCGACGTCGTCGTCCACAGAAGCCGATCAGCAAGTGGCTGTCGATTGAAGCCGTCGCC
>Ga0209367_1006206_pt1 | contig 16575 bp, 15 predicted proteins | sample WorMetLIZISLAND2_FD_187412 | JGI IMG/M metagenome (GOLD analysis project Ga0209367, IMG submission 187412) | Marine gutless worms symbiont microbial communities from Max Planck institute for Marine Microbiology, Germany - Olavius geniculatus... ... | reverse complement strand
CACGTTGGCCAACGTCCCGATTTGCTTATTTATTGCGCTGCTCATGAATATTCATATATTCATGACCTCCTTCTGCTGTATAGAAACAAGTGCACTCCCAGTGCCGCAGTGGCTGATGTCCTGTAATTATTAATTTAATGCTTTTATCTATGTTGTAGTGTCAGTCTTTGGTTTACAATGGCTGTTGTGTGAGTGGTTTCAAGTGCGCTGAAATTGTCATATAAACATTTAATTGTTGTATACTATACTTTTCCTAGTTAATTTAAGTATTTTTTATCTTTATAAAAATATACACCGCAAAATATTTACATTTAGTACGTCGTTTTGGAGTGATTGTTCCAATGGATTTCAAGTCAAGCTCCGTACATTTCGTGGTGCATCTATTCCCGGCTTCTGAAGATCAGTTTAATGATCGGTGAGCTGTAATAACGTTATTGTGTGCATTTATTTGTCATATAAGTATTAAAATAAATTAGACATTATGTCTGTTTTGTGAAGGGTTAGTGCTGGTGGTGAATCTGCTACGGTATTTCTATAGCGGTATAGCCCGAAACCTGTTTTAATTGCTACAAAATGTATATTTCTTATTTTTGTTATATTTATATCTGGTAAACATGCAGTTTAGCGCCCTAAACAAAATACACAGTCAACTTACTGCCTATATACAGACGAAGCTTAGGGTTAGGCTTAGGTTTAGAGTTAGGTTAGGGTTAGGGTTAGAGTTAGGATTAGGGTTAGGGTTAACTGACTGCATGCACGCTTTGGCCTGTATAGGCAGTAAGTTGACTGTGTATTTTGTTTAGGCCGCTAAACTGCATGTTTACCTTATATCTTATTATTATTTTGTCATTTGCATGTGTCGTGTATGACTTCAATGATAAGTAAGTAAATAAATAAATTATAAGCAGAAGGGACAGGTGAGGAGAAAAAATGTGCTTTAGGAGTTTGTTCTTATTGTTAGTGTGTTGTGAATTACCTGCAGGCTGAAAGAGTTGTCGGATAAAATCAGTAAGCAGGGATCAGGAAGTCCATCCTTATTAAGAAATGTTGAGGTCAAGGAGGTGGTGATCGGATTAAGCCACATGGCTTTTCTGCTGGAGGTAAAATTTTATGATATAAATGTGAAAGGTTTTGCGATATGTTTTTGGTTGGTGGGAGAATGTGACATTTTTTAGGGTACAAATAAATAAATTAACACGTTTTCAATGTTTATAGGGTATTTTTAGAGTTTGGACAACCGATTGCAGTTTTAGCCCTAAAGACATACTTTATAACTAGTTTTGAGATTGATATTATTACAGCACATGTCAGTGTATAATCGAATTTGTTGATGTGGTCCAACCTATACCATAGACCTCAAAGGTGAGACCTTGCTTTTCCTCTGTGTAAATTTGGTTCAACTTGTATATTACGTGATGCTGCGCTGAAAATACTAATGCTGAGACAATATGACCAATTAGTTAGTGTGTTTTTAGTCCCATTTGTTTGTGTAACCTAGTTGTTAAGTTGTTAAGTCTAAGTTCTAGTTCTAGTAAATTCTAGTTGTTAAGTCACAAGCTACTTGCAAGTCTTGCATCACCTTCGGTTTCAAACACGTGGGTGCTAGCTTTAGATTAAATATGAAATGTGGAGTTAAAATAGTTACTGCATTGGTGAGATGGTGATGTTGAGTTTCGCTATGGTCAGTCAGTTCGGATGTTTGTTGTTTACTTGCCAGGATGGACGGATATGTCGTCTGGCGTATTCTGTCAACTGCGATCAAGTCGATCTCGCTAGATCTGACAGCAAGCAGTATGTGCTTCTTGCTTCATTTATCATCTGGCTGTCTCTACTTACAAGTAATTTGAGCAAAGCTCACGAGACGCTCAAAAGCCTATAGCATTTCCAGTTCAGTAGTTATAGTTTCGAAAATTGCATATCACTTGGACTCGGCCCATCGGGACCATAATACACATCGGCCATAGGCACGTGTGGCGTTGGCGACGGTGGCGCCTCCTTGTGAATGATAAAGACTTGCGCAGCCCAATATCACAAAAAAATCCGTAAAACCCCCTATTTTGGCGTTCAAGGTCATCCAAGGTCATTAAATTCAGCGCCAATCGAAAGCCAGTATACGATTTCCTATTGGTGATTAATAGTAACCTAGGCCTTATCTCGCACCGCTACTGAGATACAGCGAGTTATTGGCCAAAAATTGCGAATTTTGACCACCCCTCTCTCATTTAGCGACCTCGTTCGGGGTGACCTCCTTCGAATTTATGAGAAAGCTTTACGGTTCCTGAAACTAGAGTCTTCCAGGCAGCCGATGGTGAAAATTTGGATATCCTAGCTTGCACCGTTTTTGCCTGATCCACCCGTGAGACGGACGGACGGACAGACAGAATTGCGATGGCTAAGACGCGCTGAAAGCGTAGCTGCTTTCGCGCGTAAAAATTAATTACAGGGTTCCCATGCCTCATGGAAAGTCTTGGATTTTTTTTCTCGAAAATTCCAGGACCTGAAAAGTTCTGGAAAAATATTTTCAAAAATCGCTCATCTTTTCTGCAGTGAATATTGTAAGTAAATAATGCTTTTTTGTTATATTGAAACATTCGTACAGGCTACAAAAAGGTCCTGGAATATTTTTCATGGGGTCCTGGAAAGTACTGGAAAAGCCCTGGATTTTTTGGTCACTAAAAGATGGGAAGCCTGTGATTAATTTTAGCACTTTTTGCTATGTTTGCTTAATAAGCATGCCTAATACACACATTAGATATTTTAAGAGCGAGTTTTGCAACTCTGTGAATTGCTACTGGTAGGGTGACCACTCACCTGGAAAATCTGGAAAATCAGGGAATGCCAGAGTGGACAGGGAAAAGTAAGCGAAAAAGAAAAAGCCGGGGTATTTCATTTTGTCTGAAAACTGATCACGCTGTACTAAAGACGTTTTCATATCCAAATCCATACTGAAGACTGGAGTCTGGGAGTTATGTCTTGCTGGTATGCATACATTAGTTGAGATAAGTGAACTTGTTTTTTTGTAGGAGGTTTCCATCATCAGTTGGCAGTACAATAAGTTCAGCAAGGAACAACAACTCAGCCACTGCTGCTGCACAGCAAAACACTGGTGCTGGTGCTGGTGCTGGCACTCGCTTGCCACAGCGACCCCGAGGTCGCATTGTTCGAGCAGTCGGCAGAGGTCGGGGGTCAGGGGTCATTGTCGGGTCACGACCTCTCTTGCCGGCATCTGTTGTACCTGAAGAACTTATCAACCAGGTTACTGTTGCTAGCAGTTACTGTATTCATTCTTTTAATTAGGCGTGGAACAATAGTTCGGGAAGGCTTTATGTTTTACTGCTGTTTTTTTCTTTTCTTCGCCATGAGATTTTTGAGGTCCCTTGGCCGATTGCTGCAAAATTTTGCTAGATGGCGGAAAATGTGTTCGATTTTTAAATTCCAGTCGAAAAAGCGAAAAACATGCTAAATTTAGCACAATTTCGGATGACTTCAGAGTTTGACCGCAAATATCTCTGGAATGGATGAAGTTATCGACAAGTGGCAAACAGCTTTTTCAACAGTGATCTTTCCACCATTGAACGAAAAAATTTGGTGAACTTTGGTCCACTAACGAAAAAGTTATTGAGGCTCATGTTAGCCACCCTGAGTCAACAGTGCATGTTCTGAATATGCTAATGCATTTGTGTTTGGGCCACGTGACTTTGCTACAAGGGAAATTTCAACACCCTAAACTTTTCCCCCAATCGGACTTATGGTGCCGGGCAGCCATACGTTGGGCTCTGCCACAAATTTCTAGTTTCTGCTTTTATTTTATTGTTACTGCATTTATTTGCTGTTGATATAATAGAGTGTTTGTACTACAGATGTTGTTCAGCAGTTGACTCAGAATAGGTGGTTGTGTTCATGGTTTTCAATGCCAACAATTAGATTTGTGAATCCGATTATGAACCCACTTAGACGAGCAGCTGTTGTGCTCGTGTGCAGTGTCAAGTCGTGCTACAGGGCAAGTCCAGAAGTCTTATTGTTCGTGAACTTCAGAGAACAGTCAGTATTTATTCACAGAACTGTCGATTTGATGCCCTTTTCTGGTTTGTGTATACATATTGTGAGAACTTCAAATGATGCATTACAGCTTTATAACGTGGGTTATTTTGCTTAGTGATTTCTGAGTTTGTTTCTGGCTTCATCGTTGTCTGGTCTTAATTCTGTCATACAAACAATGTTGAGTTTGCTTGTGTTCAGTTATTCTCAAGTTGATATGTCATTGAGTCTGTTAACTATTTTTTTTACTTAATATATGATTTTTCTGTACTTAGGTTAAGTTTGATTTTAGGTTTTTTGTTTCATAAAGGTTGAATTATCTGTGAAGGTTAAACTTTTTGTTTTGTTATTATGTGTACTTGCATTTTGCTTGGAAAGACCATCCCCGAAATGACCTATACTGTGTCGGGCGTGACGTGAAACCCTACTCACTCATTCAGTACTTTGAATGTGTTTTTAGCCACATATAGGTTTGACCAAATGGGCAGTGAAGCAAACACAAATATATTTATGAAGCTTATTATTTTTTATATTTGCTACGGTAGAATCTGACGATGCATTGAGCTGTGTGCTAGTTTTAGAGATGCACTATTGTGATTTTCAGTCCTTTATGTAATTTCTGCTAAATCTGGTAGTTAATGCTACTGCTTAAGGACTCTGGAACAGTAGAAAATCACAGAAACACTGAAATTGCAGAAACTGCAATTTTTGTCAAATGCTGTGATTTTGTCAACATTCCGGGTTTTGCCATGTTTTTTTGCCCTTTTTTTGCCGCGATTTTCTATTGTCCTTACTAATGCTGTGCTGCTGCTGCTGCTGGGTGTCACAGAACCTGGATGTGAATTTGGCTGTGAACAATCTCTTGAGTCGAGATGATGAGGGCGATGATGATGGTGACAGCTGTGATCCTTACATGTCAGGTTAGTCAATGGACACCTACTGGTGGATTTAGACTCGGAACTGTTTACTGTGTTCACTTTTTGACAGTACTTAGTGTTGTTGTAATGATTATGTTGTCTGTCCAATGCCATGCATAGCATTGGGCAGAGTATAAAAGAGTGTTTGTGCATGTCTGCGTGCGTTCGTTCGTCCATGCGTCTGTCCAACTTTTTTAAGCTATCTTCCTTCCACCTTCCCTTTTCTTTCTCCTTCCCCTTCCCTATTTTTTGTCCCCTTCTATTTGCCTTTCCCTTTCCCTCTTCCTTTCCTTTCCCTTCTCCTTTTCCTTTCCCTTTCACTTTCCCTTCCACCTTTCCCTTCCCCTTCCCTTTTCCCGTTCTGCTTTTCCTTCACTTCCCTTTTTCCTCCCCCTTTCCGTTCCACTTCATCTTCCCTTTACCGTTCCTTCCCCCTTCCCTTCCTTTTCTCTTCCTCTCGTTCTTCCCCTATATCTTCCCTTTTCCCTTCCCTTCTTTTTTTCCTTTTCCTTTCCCTTTCCTTTTTTTCCTTCCCTTTCCAATTTTCCTTTTCCTTCCTCTTTCCTTTACTTTCCCTACCTATTTCCCTTTTTCCTTCTTCTTTTTCTTTCTTTTCCCCTTTCACTTTCTCTTTCCCTTTCCTTTCCCTTCACCTTCTTCTTTCTCTTTCCTTTCCATCTTTCTTTCTGGGTCAACGTCAATGCGTCTAACATTTGAGGCACCATATCTCCATAACAGTGCAAGATAAGCGCATGGTCACCATGGACCATTTATAGTAAAGTGCTGGTGATGAATTGAATGGTTTTGTGACTGACAACGTTAATTGTTCAGTTATAATAATAGCGAAGGATGACAATAACATTGCTGTTGTACAATTTAAAATTAGACATTTTGGTTTTTTTGTACTAGTATAAACAGCTCACTGATTATATTTATATGGACATTCGCTGTAAACTATTGAATTGCATTGGACTGACTCTGTGTTCATATGAACATTATCTTGGTTAATATGTGATCTCAGATTGCATGCAGATATCTTTGTTGTATTAATATATTTTGAATACGTTTGTGTTTTCATGTTTTAGATCATCTGTCTTATTTGAGTAGGTCGAAATGAATTTCTTTTTGCTGGTTGATTTCTTGATTTTTTATTTGCGGCTTCAATCTGTTGGGATTAGGTTTATTGTGTTTAAATCCAGGTTGAAGACACACATCTTTTTTCAGACATTTAACTTCAACGACTAGTTCTGTCCGCTAGCACCACTGAAGTTTTTCTTTTAGCACATACTGGCGCTTTACAAGTCAGATTATTATTATAAAGATCATGTTTGGGGTTTGGAGTTAAGGCAGTTAGGGGTTCCCAGCACAGCATTATCTAACCATAGCCTGTTGAGATCTATGTTAGTCATTGTTGGGTGTAGTAAAGGGCAGCATTTGGCCAAAATATCTCTGTTACAAAAATGTCTCAGTTCACATTGAGCATTTCTGAAACTGTTTAAATTCTTAGTTTTTTAGCCATTGCAATTGCATAGTCAGCATAATGCAGTGATCATAATTTCATGGACCGTGACTTTTGGATTTATCAGTTTGCTGATAATAACAGTTTACCAAGATATATGACTGCTGATTAGGAGAAATAACTATTTTTCTACAAAGCAATTTATTACCAGATTGGTCCAATACTGAGCAGTTTTGATGTTGGCATGCTCAGTGGTCTAAGTAGGGCAAATGTGTGTAGAAAAAATCAGCCAGTTTTTTGTGAATGGAGAATGGAGAGGTGAACTCGGGTTTTGTTGGTTTTATTACGCTGTCTCTCTCTACCCCTCATTCCCGGTCGAGGGAGCGGGTCACCGCCCCAATCTGACCCACCCCAATCCGTTTCAGAAAGTCCCAGAGGCGTTGTGGGTCTGTTGTAAAAACACGAACAGACGCCTGTAATGAACTCCCAGGAACGGTTTCTGAGGAATCGGATCTCGGAGGGGGGGGGTGATTGCTGCACTTTGCTGAGCCGGTGAAGTTGGAGACAAGCGGTCGCTTGGTCAACGTCAGGCCCAGATGCTTCCACCACGAGGAGGTAGCCACACAGGAAGCTTCCTGTAGTTTTATTACTTGGCATGAGACTTGTTGGTGACAACCAGTCATGTTTGCTGTATGTATAAAAAATTGATATCTGTGGCCTCTTGCATAGGATTTAGACTTAGGTCATTCCGTGTCATGGACACAGTGGATAAAACAGGGTTCTCATCCCTCCTAGAAATTCCTGGAAAGTTCTGGGTTTTTTCTTAAAAATTCCAGGACTTGGAAAAGCACTTAGGTTCTGGAAAGCGCTGGAAAAATATCCTTGAAAATCACCCATTTTTTCATAGGCTCAAGTGGAAAACAAGCAGCAGTAGTATATCACCCAGTTTGTGCTGACTGTTGCTTACCTGAATAGTGGTGATGAATTTTGTCACTTTGTCAACATTTTGCTACTTTGCTGAACTTTCTGCAATAGACTGTACTCTGAATATTGTAAGTAAATGATGTTTTTTTCCGTTATATTTAAACATTTGTGGGATGTGATAAGGTCCTGGAAAATTTTTCATGGGGGTCCTGGAAAGTCCTCGAAAAGTCCTGGATTTTTTTGTCAGTAAAAGAGCGAGAACCCTGGTGAAAATTTAACACTAATTGGTTAGACAAATTGGTTCGACAATAGACGTGTGTGTGTGTACCATGGCTGATCTAGATGATCTGATGTCACTGTTGGATGCCGGCATGCACGCTGATCACCCCGGCGTTATCATCGACTCGGATGCAATGTTCGGCGAAAACATGTTTGGATATTCGGCTCTACGAGGCAGGGCAGCAATGCGAAGCCGAGTCGGTATGTACTGTTCACTGTTTTGTTCTGCACTGGGTGTCCAGTGTCAAAAAAGTCGATTTATATAGCACATTCTCTTAAAAAAAACTTCTGATTGTGCTGAAAAAACTAATGCACTTGAGGGTAATATTTAACCAAACTATTCAGCATAGTCTGGGGTGTGTGATCGGAATTGGCAAACAGAACCACAGAACTTTAACATGAGGAAGAGTATGGTGAGAGTTTTGGGGGAAATGTTGGGGAATTTCTAGACACTGTTTGCATGATAGTAAAAGGTAAAGGTAAAGGAAGCCATGCCCCTCTGGGGCGTAGGCGGGGTGCTCATCTCCCACTCGCGGCCGTTGAGCCTGTAGGTGGATAAACCACTTGAGTCCGTGACGCATGGCCAGTGTGACGCCAGACCTATGGTTACCTTCCCAGCCTCGGGGCATCACCACTCTTTGACCGGTACCAAATTATACTGCTTGGTGACAGAGGCACATGTGTGTGAACAACTTGCCTAAGGTCGTTAACCGGCAGTGTACTGGCGCAGAACTGAACCCGCGCCCCTGAGTGACCTCAGGATTACAAGTCTGGCACATTACCGTTAGACTACCGAGCCACACTTTTGCATGATAGTAGTTTGTACAAAATATTAGATTCATGCTGTTATAATTTTAAGAAAGAAAAACTGATGTCATGCCTTACTTATATTTTGTCTTTGGCATTTGACAGAAAAAAAATAACGGAAAACATGTTATTTAGCTTTGTGATCTCAACCCTGTTGTCCGTTGAACACATTTATTGCAGCTGAACGAGAGCGTGAATTTGAGCGAGACCGAGACCGGGAACGTGACTCAATATTTCGTATCCGTGAGCGAACTCGTTGGTTGGACAGCGCGCTGAGAGAGGAGGGATCGGTGGCACGACTCGATCACGACCGCACCGATGTAGCTCTCGGCTTTGAGACAAAGAAGCAGACTGGAGCTCAGAATGTTTTGTCATTTGGAGAGGAACTTCAGTATTGGATTTACAAGGTATCCGCGGCTACATAGTGCACACTGGTATATACATAACCTGCGTGCGCTAGTGCACAATTGACGTAAATGGCACAGTGCCGAAAAACGCCACGCTGTAGGTGAAGACGCATCAGCAGATGAAAACTGTGTATGTGTGAACAAATGATCCATGCTAATAAAAAGTTAAAATTTCTGACAACAAAAACTTCACAGAAAACGCAGGTATATATCCGTTCGTGCATCTATATGCGGCACAATGTGCTGGCGTGTTTCGTCTATGTTATATTTAAATAATTCAGCTGATAGCTGCAGAGTGCACCAGCTGAGTGAGTTTCACCTACAATCGCTACCGGGTGTCGATATGCTGCCGAATATATTATAACTGTGCCGTTTAGCAGGTTATGTATAGCTGTGTAGGTTATATGCTTTGCTCTTGTGATTTTTGTCGATTTTTTGGAGAGGGAAAGTCATAATATTGTTTGACATTGAAGGTCTGAGATTTTAATTTGTTTATTTCTTTGTCTGTATCTGTTCTTAGAGCACTGAGGAAGTAAGAAATAAATTTTGGTCAAATTTTGTATGTTTTTTTGTTGAAGTTGAATCTCCACATTGGAGTAACTGTGTATAAATTAGCTAGTTCATCAAAAATTTGTAAGCAGCAGAAATATCGTTAATGTTAGTCATTCAGATATACGAGGGCCATCCCAAAAGTTTCTAGCCTTGACGTGTTAGACAAGAATATTCTCCACAGTCTATACATCAGTGAAACGTACATCTTTTACTGACTCATATGAGTCTGCTGCGGATATGCCATCATTGTAATTTATGATGTCATAGAGCACTAAACCGAAATAAATTGGAGTGCTGACACAAAAAAGCATAAAATCAGGCTCGCTGTTGCACGACTATTTTCCATCTTGTAGCTGTATTTGTGAGAGTGTGGCCACATGGCATCTGATTTTGTGCCAACCCTGACAAATATGCTTTTGAATTTCTTATTTCATATGTGAATATACGACAGCTTAAATTTGTGCTAGCCGCAAATAAAAGCATTTGAGTGAATTATGATTTCATGCAAATATGGGAGAAGTCGAGGCGTTTTGAGGCTTGTGGAAGTGATATCACTGTAATGTATGACGTCATTCAGCATTAAGCTGACACGATTTGGAGAATTAATGCAAGCAGCATTTGAATTGGGCTGGTAATTGCACAAAACTTTTTCAGTCTGTAACTGGATTTACCAAAGTGGGGCTGTGTGACATCTGATTTTACGAAAGCCCCGACAAGTACGTGTATGAATTTTTCATTTGTGTCTGTGAATATACAATAGCCTAATCTGTGGTAGCTGCAAATTAGAGCATTTCAGCCAAAAACTGATGTGTGATGTCAAAAATTACACTGATGTCATATCCACACAGACTCATATGAGTCAGTAAAGAATGGACGTTTCACTGATGTATAGCTTGTGGAAAATAATTTTTGTCTAATAGATCCTGGCCGGAAACTTTTGGGATGGCCATGCGTGAAGTCACCAGTGTGTGTTCGTGTGTGAATGAATGTATGTTGCAGGACGGGCAGGCGCCGAGGTTTGCTCACATGGCTGCAATGTATTCGGAGTTGGTAGCAATCAACACGGCCGGCCAGCTCTGTCAGTGGCGATGGTCTGACTCGGAACCGTTCACTGCCACCGATGTATGTTTTTTCATTGATTTTAGTTAATTTTTGTAGATAAATCAGTTTAAAATATTTTTAATCAGTACACGTTCACATAGTGCACATTTTGTTCGTTTATTACCAACTTATTTTCTGTCATATCTTGCTCATTGCAGTTGGGATTTTAGACTAACTTTTTTAGAAGACAATGTCAGTTGCTGTTTATTATTATCAATGGGATGAGCAAATATACCCCTTTCAGCGTAAAATGTGCATTGAATTTGGTTTTGATGGCAGTATGATAAAAATGATACTAAGTTGCAAAATTAGGGTTTAATGTTGATGGCATTTCACGTAATACTTACGTGATTTTTTTTTTGTTTTTGTGGTATGTTACAATTTTTTTCTATTTTTTGTTTAATTAGTTTAAATTATATGTTTAAAAAATACGAGCATAAAGTTGCAGTATGATTGCTTTAGTGTTTGCTATTTTTTGTATTTTTCTGGTTTATAATCGTACATGTAAGAACATGAATAGTGAATAGCAATGTATTGCTGTTTAACAGTCATGTGGGATGGTCGTCTATCACCCTAAGACGCAGTTGCTCGGCCTGCTGGGAGAGACTGTCATTGGACTAGCTGCTTGTACTGTCAGGGCTTCCGTATGGACCGAGTCAGGAAAGGTACTTAGTGGTGTTGGTGTTTTTTGTTTATTCATAATAGCTGTAGTGATGTTAGCAGTGGCAGTAGTAGCCGTTGACAGTAAACTTTTAACAAACTGCATTTACTGAATAGTGATACGGAAGTTTTTGTTTTTTAATACTAATACTCTGGCTGTAAGTAAACATGAGCCTGCAGCAGTGGTGATGGTAATTTTAAGTGATCATTTAATCATTTTATGAAAATTAATACTGCTATCTAGGCCGATTGTTATGGAATTTTGCAGGAACGATGAAAGTAGATGGTTGTTAATAGTAGAGAAAACAAGAAAAGCCCAGCTAACGCAAAGGGGAACGCGCAACAGTGGTGCATGTTTGAAAGCCCAGTAAAACAAAATCGAGGTTCACACATCCTAGCAACGATGTTTCTTTTACAGTCGCCAGAGGGCGCCAGACGATTGGCGGCTAATTATCTATAGCGTTTTACTTGTGCTCGCCAGAGGGCGCGACCTGTCTCAGACAGATGGACGGACAGACAGAATTGCAATGGCTAAGACGCGCTACAGCAGTAGCTGCATTGTGCATAAGAATGTAAAAAAAAACTTTTAGCTTATCAGCCTCTGTTTTTCAAGTTATCTAAATTGACGTTTTTCTGCGGACAGGAGAACTCCATATGTTTTGAATTGCTGATAGATAGCATTTAGTGTGGATGTTCAGCCAATTGCTGTCAGTAATTTGTCACATCACATCTCCTCGAAGAATCCTCTTTGATTTATTGAACACAAGTTGAGGCTGCATTTACATAGACAAGAGTACGAGTCAGGGTTTTGGCTTATGACTCTTATCTGCTTCACTCGTTGAGTGGAGTGTTTATGCTCGCTTGTACAAGAACATAACACCTGTCGGCCATATTGAATGAAATCGAATTGAGGAAATGCTTCGCCATTAAAACAACATTATTTCACTACATTGTTTCTATTTTTACTAACCGCGCACCTCTAACGATAAACAGTTTTACAATGATGTCAGTTCTGACGTCAAATATGCGGCACAGCTTTTGTATACTGTAGTTTCTTCGCACGAGTTGGATAAAAACACAGAGTCTGCACAGAAACTCTTGTATGAGTGAAATTTACAGGTAACCCCTACTCTTATGTATGTGAACAGCCAGTGTATCGCCATTGAAACATGATGGGTACTGGGACACTGCCGGACTTGTATTTGTGTCTGTGTGAACGCAGCCTAAGACTTGCCCGCTTACATGCTGATCTGCGTTGCTCAGGTGGCGACGTTTGTGGATGAAAGCCTGAGCAGTGTGTCTATGAAAATGGAGCACTCAGCTCAGCAGTTTGCTGAATTGCAGTCGACTGAAAAGATAGCTTCACTCCACGTCTGCTGGCTTTTCACCTGTGCACGCATGGAAAATGGATCTCTCTACTGGTGGTATGTAGTCGTTTTTACTGTACTGTGCTCGGCTTAATTCATATTGACACTGTCTCAACCAAACAGTTCCTGAAACCTGCCCGGATTGTAACACAACACCTCACATTGCACTCATCTATTTGAATGCCTGATAAACCCAACCGACCTGACCTTTGAGGACCTCTGGCAGCAACCCAAGGAGATCACCGAGTTCCTCAATGCCTGATCTGTGAAAGATGGAAAGCAGGCTACTACATTAACAACAGCAGCTGTTTTTAGTTTGCTCTCTCGTCATCGTCAACACTGTAAACGCTGTAGCCGGTAAAGGCCATAGCATCGCCCCGCGGTGACCACGACTGACGGCACACCTCCAGAGGTCAGCGGGCGGGAGGTTGTTGTTTTGCCAAATCTGGTCAACCCATCTGTTTCAAGGACAGCCTGGGTGATGACTCCGATGGCTACTTGGTAGACGTCCGAGTGATAGGTGAACATGGCAGTTGAGTGTCTTGTGAGCTGGAAGGTCCTCTTGCAGCCTGGCAACGTGACCGAAGAGAGAGTTGCAGCGATGGCTGATTGACTCTTGTTGATGGCAGACCAGTGGCTATGGTTATCTCATCGTTCCGAATGAACTGGTGCCATTTGATTTGCAGGAGCAGCCTCTGACGTTTCATATCGAATGCCTCGAGGGCTCCGAAATCGGCATTGAGAAGAGTCCAAGTTTCGGCTGTGTACAGTAATATGGATAGCACTAAGGCCTGATAAATACGAGTTTTTGTGGTCAGTGAAAGACGTTGATTCTTCCAGATGTAACTAAGTGTTGACATACCTGATGTCTGGACGAGAGTAACCATCGGAAGAGAGGACACTGCCCAAGTAGATGAAGTTGTCCATGCTGTCAACTGTGTTTCTATCTACTTCGATGGCTGGTGGCTGGGTATCAGTACCGAGATTCTGCAGTTTCGTTTTTAGCCACGAAACCCGAAGGCCGAGTGCTCTCTGGGCTGTCACAATTAGTTTCGTTTAACAGACACACCAAGTTAAGTGGGTTAGGAAATGTTTCCGAATAAGTGCTGACATTTAAGCAGCCGAAATAAGTGAAATTTTTAAACAAATTTCATTTCAATGAAATAATGTGGTAATGAATAGATTGAATATGTGAATTCACTGAACATCTGTTTCAGTGAATGAGTTGGCCTGAGTCAGTAGTTTCTTAAGGAACAATTGTAGTAACCTGTTGACAATAATTCATTTGTTTTGGAATTGAAAATAAATAAAGGTGGCTCGTTGACTTAACTGTTGAAGTGTGTAAGATGTGGTATGCAATCAATGGCATTTGGTGGATGTGTAGGGGAGTGATGCCATTCGGTCAGAGAAAGCGTAACGTTGAGAGGACGCGAAGTCGAGGTCGTAAGGCCAAGCAGGTGGAGGTGAAGAATGCTGCAGAAATAACCTGTGGTTCTCAGGTCATTGATGTTTTATGTGGCTGTTAATTTGTTCTGTTTCTCTTGTAGTAGTCAATCATGCAAAGTATGCATTTACATACAGTTATATTGGATTTTTTACGCGCGACAGCAGCTACTGCTTTCAGCCCGTCTTAGCCATCGCAGTTCTGTTCGTCCGTCTGTCCGTCTTTCACACAGGTGGATCAGTCAAAAACGGTGCAAGCTAGGATCACTAAATCTTCACCATTGGCTGCTTGGAAGACTCTAGTTTCAGGAACTGTAAAGCTTTTCCATAAATTCGAAGGGGGTCACCCCAAAAGAGGGCGCTGAATGAAAGGGGGGTGGGCAAAATTTGCGATTTTTGGCCAATAAGTCACTGTATCTCAATAACGGTGCAAGATAAGGCCTAGGTTATTATTAATCATTAATAGGAAATCATACACTGGCTCTCGATTGCCACCGAATTCAGTGACCTTGGATGACGATGAATGCTAAAATAGGGGTTTTTGTGGTTTTTTTGTCGATTTCGGGCTGCGAGACACATTTCAAGAGCAAATTGCGCCGAAACCAATTGAGATAGACATGGACAAGCTGGGTATGAATTTTTCAGCATTATATGTAGATTTCGACGGTCCAAGTCCCGATTTTCTAGGTTCAAGGAAACCTGCGCATGAAGGCATCAAAGAGCAGCACCCCTGTAAAAGTTGTTATCTTACTGTTGTTGGCCAGTAACTGCTATAGGCTTTCATGCATCTCGTGAGCATTAGCTCAAATTTCTTGTTATTTGTTTATTTCTAACTGTAGCTAATATATTTCTTTTGTTTTTGGCTGTTTTTTGACCAGATAAAGTTTTAGATATAACCGTTGTATTTCTTAGTAAGATGTACAGTTGAGTTTTTATGCCTGGCACAGGGCTTTAGGTGAAATGTGTAACTGATGCACTATTTTCTCTGCAGTAGCTGAGCTTTATGTACAATCAAATATTTAATACTTTTTTCGAACATTTTTTTGTTAAAAACTTGATATTTTGACATCGACTGATGCCTTCTTCAGAAATGAATGTCATCTCTTCTCGGTGAAAAAACCTTGCACAGTCACAGTGTGGCTTGGTGTGTAACAGTAACGAGCGAGACTGGTGACTGAAAGGTCCCAGGATCGACTCCAAGTTGGGGCACAGTGAGATAACAACCTTGGGCAAGTTGTTCGCACACGTGCCTTTGTTCACCAAGCAGTATAATTTGGTACCAGTGGTCAAAGCGCGGTGATGCTCTGCATCTGGGAAGGTAACCGTAGGTCTGGCATCACACTGGCCATGCGTCACAGACTCAAGTGGTTTATCCACCTACGGGCTCAACGGCCGACATATGAGAGATGAGCATCTCGTCTATGCTCCTGATGGGGCATGGCCTGGTTTGCTTTGCCTTCTCTGTGAAGTGTCATTTTGATGGAAATGAGCTGGATCATGGAGAAGGAGCTTTTCATAGCTGGATGACTGTGTCATGGCAAATGCATATATCTTTGCACTTGCAAATCACAATAGCCTCTTTGATCTATCTGATCCTGCGGTCAGATTCTTGCCCTACTGTACTACTTGTGAGTAGTTTATTCAAGAAAGATGAGCTTTATGTTTACTAAGTTGTACACTATTTTAATGTCTGTTTTTATTCGTTTTTAAGCACATTTGGAGCATAGCAAAATGGCGCTTTATAAATGTATTTGATAATCACAAATCGCTGAATGGTAGTTCGAGCCATGTGTTAACGGCGACTTTCCTTTCCTATGGGAAAGCCAAAAATTCGACCCCTCACAGAATCAAAACCCCTGATCTGATTGAGATAAAATTTGGCATGGTTGATTATGTCGCCTAGATGACTCTTCATGCAAAAAGTTATGTAAATCAGATGAAGGAGGGTTTCTCAGCAAATTGGTGAAATATACACAAAAAATTTTATAGCCTTTTTTAACCTTTTTTCTTCAATGCACCTGCAGGTCAGACCCCTTAGGGGATTTTTGCGTGCGATAGCTCAAAAGATTCAGCCTCAGGCAAGGTTTAAACCTTTCAGGGTAAAAAATTAAAATTTAATATTTAACGTATATATTAGGCAAAATTTGAAAAGTTACAATGGGGAAAATTAAACAGTTCTTTAAACGCCCATAACTCCTCTTGTGTGTAAGACAGACTCGTAATTTTTGGTTCTATGGTATTGTTTTCGGGGTCAGCCAATCTAACTATGTCATTCAGATTTACCCCAGACCCTCCCTGTTGCCATGGCAATGAAATTTAGGACAAAATGGTGTCTAACTTGGCTTCTGTAAGAGATATCTGCAAGATCTTTGCATCTGTAGGGCGGTTTTCAGGGTTGGGCTATCGAATGCTGCCAATGAAATTTTACCCCACCTGACCCTGTTGCCATGGCAACAAAATTTGTGACAGAATGGGCTATAACTCGTTGCACATTGGGCCCTTCCATTCCAGAGAAAGAGATGATAACTAAGAAATGGATTACACCAGAGACACTAAGTCTAGTTCAAGAAAAGAGAATCTTGAAGAAGAAAAGAGACAGTAGCGAACTGGCAGACAGGGAA
>Ga0209367_1006205_pt1 | contig 16576 bp, 7 predicted proteins | sample WorMetLIZISLAND2_FD_187412 | JGI IMG/M metagenome (GOLD analysis project Ga0209367, IMG submission 187412) | Marine gutless worms symbiont microbial communities from Max Planck institute for Marine Microbiology, Germany - Olavius geniculatus... ... | reverse complement strand
AAACCACCATTCGATGACATATAGTCTCATTAATAAGTGTGCCAAAAATTATTATAATCGGACATTCATTGTTCCAGTTATTGCAAAAAATGTAGTCACATGCTTTTTTTGAGACACAGTGTATATTTCACAAGGTAATGTAGAGACGCATTAACTGTCTGGTGAGATATATAATAATCACATTATTGCAAATTGTCTGCAGAGTGTGCCATTGAAAGAATTTTGAAAATCGGTCAATAATTGGCAAAGATATTGACAAAAGTAAAATACCACGTTTTTTATGATCCACGGTGTATAGGGTGCTATGCCAGTAACAGCAACGTACTGTATTTAATGGCGTCGTGGCAGGGAGTGGGAGCACTTGCCCCTGCCCCTAAATTTTTGGCTGTCGGTTTTTTGTTGGAAAATAATCTTGTTGGAAAATTTTTATCCATCAGTGCAAAATTTGGTGCTAAAAATCCATTTTGGGGAGATTTGTTAGTAAGATTGAAATTTTGAGCATCCGTATTCTTCTCTGTCGGAAAATTGCAACTTTTTGCCCCACGTCTTTTTTAAACTCGCGACGCCGCTGATTCTGTTGTGCATTTAGGCATTAAAATTGTCTGTAGCAGACTTTTTTGTTGTACTATGTCTAGTCATGTATTATTAAATTTGACCATTTTTGAAGTGATTGCTTGGAATATAAGCCGAATGCTGAATAAATGCCGAGTTGTCGAAGATTAATGAAGAAGAAAGTTGCATTATGAAAGAGTTATGTTATGAATATCAAAGTTGAACATTGGTAGCTGAAGCAGTATTATAACACTTTGCCAAAGGGGGGTTTGTGGCCGTCTTAATAGGCTGCATTATGTGTCTCGTCCATTGGGACTAACATCTGACATCCGGTGGCAACAATTTTACTTATTTTTTTGAGAATCAACTCAATTGCTCAAGCTCAAACGATAGAGGTAAATGGGGACCAAAATAGGAGACATTTTATCGTCCGTGGATGATTGACTGCGCAGGTGAGCGAATGACGAGGTTAAATTGAGGGTGTCACCGGCTCAATGCGGGTGACTCTGTATGACTGTAACTGACAGTTATAATTAAGAATGAATGTAAACTAAAGTCAACGACTGAAGATCCGTTTAAAGTTTCAACAGCACAGCTGCGACGGGCGACGCAAAATGCAGAATTATCACATGTGACTTGCTTACTTAACAGCGAGAAATTCATTCATTACGTAAGTCGTGACGTCATATGTAAACACAGCAACGCGTGAACGCCTAGTTGTTTCTAAGGCGAAAGTCGATATATTTTACGTTAACTTTGGGCCGAAGCGTTGATAACTATCTGATTTAGTTCGGTAGATGATCTTTTTTCAGCTCTCTACTGATATTCTTTTTCTTTTTTCTTCGTATTTTGCCTTGAAGCGAAGAGTGATCTACATCTTGTGATGGAAATCATTTGATGTTAGGGCGTAGATAAAAACGATCTCACGATATTACAAATAGGATGGATATTTCGCTGTTGTGGTAGGGCATTTATTTGTTTTACGAGTTCTGATTATAGATTTCTGAGTACTCTGCAATGCATGCTAGGAGGTCTTTGTATGAAATATAAAGAATTTTTTTTATTTTACGCGTAAACTGCGTTTTTCGAGATCTTTACCAGTGTTTGATGTCAGTGTAATTGACAGGAAGGACAGTTTTTCAATTAAAAGATGTGATAATCAAGGTCACCTGACGTTGAAAAAACTTCACGAAAATGACGCGTAGCCTAGTGTCAGTGTCTTTTTTTTACTGTCAACGCTTGAGACTTTCGGCAGCTTCAAGGCGTCGACATCTGTGCTTGATGTTGTGCAGTGGTGTAGTCAAGGGGGAACGCTGTTTCCCCAAATATTTTTGGCAAAGAAGACCGTTCCCCAAATAATATCAGAACAGTGGGGAACTGTGATACAGTTGCGTTCATCTATTTGTAAATATTCAGACGTCAAGTGAAACGTGTGGTTTACCGAGTTTAAATATGTTCAAATGAGTGGAAAATTGCTCGTGTTTTTGGACATTTAAAAATAAAAATAATACAAAACCGGATGTGGTTTCTGGGGTGCTGAATACTCTAAAATACGTTTATGGCCGGGACTCCGCCAGTGATGTTAACAAGGCCAGACCACTCAAGGCCAAGACCAAGGCCAAGGCCAAAGCCATTCCATAATGCAAAGGCTTATGATAAAAGATAAAGTAATGAAATCCTGTTTTTCAAGTACTCTTACATACGCAACTGATAGAATTTAATAGCATCATCTGCATCACTCATTTTGGATGACGTAATATGCAGAAATGAGTAGAACTATCTTGTTACTGATAGTCAAAACAGTGCTATTCATTTGATAGTTATTATAATTACCCAGTCACTGAAAGTCGAAAAACATTTTGTCAGCTACAGATTCCATGTAAATGACGAAGTATCAAAAACAGTTTTATTATATACGAATTCCATTTAAAAGACGAAGCAAAAAAGCCTGTTTTCACAGTACTGCAACATAAGCTAGTTAAAACAGTTCTACCAGTAACTGTAAGTAAGCAAAAGACGTAGATCTTGAAATATGACCAAAGCGATAGTGGACAGAGACTATGGCTCTAAGTCACATCATTCCGACATTCTAGCATAACAAATGTAATCTATCACGATGGTGAATTTTGTAGTCCCACGAGACTTTGGTGGTGGCCTTGATTTTTTGGCCAAGGTCAAGGCCAAGGCCACAGTCCCAAGGCCATGGCCACAAAATTTGGCCTTAAGGCCAAGGCCAAGGATTAACATCACTGGACTCCACCCTAGATCTCACTGGTGAACTTAGCGATCCCCCAAGCCCTTTAGCTGGATTAAACAGAGAGAAGGGGAGAGAGGGGAGCGTTCACCCAAACACAAGTTTAGCACTACACCACTTGTGTTGTGCTCTTGCGTTGTAGATCATCAGCGCCATGGCTAAGTACTGTCTGCCAGGCCTTGATGTCGCTCACACTCCGACACTGGGTCACCAGACTTCAAAACAACTCACGTGTCCCAAGGACGCCGACTGTCTGCGCGTACCGAAGCCCGACCCATGCAAACCAGTAGGACCTGTCAGGGCATTGTCTTGTGTGCCGGGGTATGTTGACGCTATCTCACACAATATTGTTTCTACAACAACAACAACGACTACTATTACTACAACTACTAAAGTACTGCTGCTGTGCCATTACATGCAGTTTGGTCGATTCCGCGGCCGAGGCGAAGGCGAAGGCGAAGGCGAGGAAGGTGATCTTCCCCAATAAAAAATACCGGAGCAAAATGTAACAGATTCCATGTGAGTTTGCCTCCAGATAAAATTCGCCCCAGTCCCGTATACGCTTTTCTCTGAATATATTTATATTGACGACGCTAACCACAAGAACAAGCACTGTAAGATACTGCAGTGCTTGATATTTCATTAAAATCCGTGAATTACAAACTGAATTATATGTGTATTATATGTAGTAGCAGTCATTAGTCGTTATCGTTGTTGTTGTAGTTGCAGCAGCTACTCGCGCTACTCCGCCTGTGACTGGGAACTGGCTTACAACAAGACCCACAACTCGGCAGAGCATGAGCGCATTGTGGCTGACCGACTTCGCTCAACGACTTGGTGTCTTGTCAAAACCAGCGAGAAACGACTGCACGACAGACAGTGCAACAACACGCGCAAACTAGGTCAGTTCTAGTAGTAGTAGTAGTAATTTGCACATTGTGTTTCCAGGCAAGCGAGTGTGTGACGTGGCGTTCTGGAAGAAAGAAGTTAGTTGTCGTAGTTGTAGTATTAGTTGTTGTTGTTGTGGTAGTAGTATGCATGTCGTATGTTGACAGGCAAGTGAGTGTGACGTAGCATTTTGTAGTAGTAGTAGTAGTAGTAATAGTTGTTGTTGTTGTAGTGTGCACATGTGTTAGTAGGCGATCGAGTGTATGACGTGGCATTCTGGAAGGAAGAAGTTAGTAGTAGTTGTTGTGGTTGTAGTAGTAGCGCATTTAGTAGTAGCATTTGTGGTAGTAGTAGTAATTGTAATAGTAGTGTGGTTGTCGAATGTTGACAGGCGAGCGAGTGTGCGACGTGGCGTTCTGGAAGGAAGAGGTTCTTGCAGAGATACAAAGAATGGAAAATGAGTGTGATAACGTGACCGTACGTCGGCATCTTTCTATCATTCTCTGTTATTCGTTAGTCACCAGTTTTTTATTGTGTGTGTGGGTCATTCCACTGGCACAGTCGTCAGCGTGACTATCTCCAAGTTGCCTGAATGGAGTGTCTGGGAACATATCTAGAGGCATTAGTCATGGTGCAAAACTATGCTTTAATTTTCCCAGTTTGTGTGGAGCCAAAGTGGTCGTTTTCGAGCTCGCTAATTTGCGTCTTCTTTTACTCACATAATAAAGTGTTACTTGTCCAGTGACTACACATTCTGCCTGAAGGCTTTAGCACGGTGCACGAGTGTGAGGGACGGACAGACAGACCACGCTACAGTAACGCTAGGCTGTTGCTACTGCGTTGTCAGGAATACATCCGTGTACTACAGAAGACGCTGTGCGAGACAAAGCTGCCTTTGTCCATCATTGAGGAGTGTCTCATGCAGAGAGAGAAACGTCTCGGCATTGAGTGCACTCATGACGAGCCGGAACGAACCCTATGCAAGGTCATGCAACTACTACAAATACTACTACAACTACTGCTGCTGATTGGCAATTTTGTTACTTGCTAGATAATTCTATTTGAATTTGATATTTCAAAGTAATGTACTGTGTCAACTGCAGTAACTACATTCTGCAGCTACTATTTTATCACAAAAAAACTTGAAATTACTAACTATAACAAGAACAACTAATACTGCTGCTGCTGCTATTACTTCTACTACAACTAGTGCTACTATTACTACTACTATTAGTATTAGTGTCTGTGTCGTGCAGGAAGCGGAAGTGATTCGTAACATTCAGGAGAAGCTGAAGGAATTTGCTACCAAAGCCCAGTGCCAGCTCAGGTCAACACCATTTTATAACTTTATAAAAACTTCTTTTCTAAATATTGCACAAATAATTCGAATTAAGATCTTTAGCACGTAATCACATCTGTAACGAGCAGCTTTGTCAAATGGAAGCTGATGTTATTGCGAATTAGAAAAAGACGTCGGCCCAGTGCCGACATATTATGCGGCAGTACACCTATCTTATGCACTGCACTTACTTATTTTAAACGTCGACTACGTTTTCCAATGGCTAGCCAAGCGCTGCGCCTAGTGTATATTTGGGCTGGTTCGTAAACATCGGGGTGTCAATTTTGTATGTTGTTGACACTGATGACCTTGATCATCGTCCAACATATTTGTGCTTATTTTGCTGGAGTTGAAGGAGTTTGCAGCTATAATAAGAACAACTACTGGGCCTACTACTGTTACTACTACTAGGCTTACAACTACTACTACTACTATCACTACAGTGTGTTGTCATGGTGACACAGGAAGAACCGTGCAATGCAGCATGACTGTGATCTGGACGTGGCTGATAAGCATCATGCTCAGGGTGTTGATGACTTGGCGCATCAACTGCGCAATCGCTCGTGCAAGATCGGCTTTCATCCAGGCGTTGAGAAAGTTGATAACACGTACGTACGCTAACCATAATCTCTGCTAGTTATATAAATGCTTGTTTGTTTACTTCTTCAGCATTCAGCATACTCGTTTCACCTGTGTCTTGTTGACTGAGGCTGCACTCACTCCATTTATCTTTTTTTTGCTTTTGCCTGTGCCCTCTTTCTTTAAATGAAGTTAGGAATCCTGTGAGAATGATGTAAGCTACTGTAGTATGTTCGTTACTACTGCATTACTACTACAACAAAAATTACTACTACTGCAATTACTACTAATAGGTGTGTCCTGTAGGATTACCAACACGGAGACGTACCACAAGTACTCGCAGAACCTCATCATAAGGTCGCAGGTAGAACGCGAGAGTTCAGAGAAGCTGCGTTCAGACATTGACTGTTTCCTGCGTACATCAGCCAAGGAGATGTGGAATAGGTTTAACCAGGTCAACACGGCTATACTGGCCCGCATACAGGAGGTCACCAACGCTCGCAACCGTCTGCAGATTCAACTGGAGAAGGTATGACAACTACTGCATGCTATAACAGCAACAACAATTATATTAATACTGCTCATAAGTTTGACGCTGTCATCAACATGGCTGTTCTGGCACGCATACGTTTGAATCTCACCGCGGACCATGTGACAGCAACCATGACAAAGCAAGTTACTAACTTATTATGTGCTCAGGCCAACTCAGCTTTCTACTTTTAGCAGGATGACAAACTAATTCGCCGATTTGATGGTGGTATGTCTGCTGGTAGCTTTGTGGGTCCAACTGTTCGCTTAGCGAGCAATGAATGACCGCATAATGTGCTGTGGTATCATTAGCTCATGCCAATCAGCTGCCACTTCTGAGATTGTAAAGCACTTCTCGGCTTCTGACTACGACTCTCGATTCATGTCAGCAGCACTGCATCAAGTACCAGACTTACTGGGTTTACAGTCCGTGCCAGGCTGGATGGTCAATCAATCAGATACGCCACCTAGCGACCAATCCAGTCTCTGGGGCCGGATTAAAATTAGGAACAATTGAGAAATTTGAAGTAAAAAAGTTTTCAGCTCAAGCGACTCACCTCAAATATTTTGTGGCTTTTGCTATGATGGCCAGGTCTACTTACTTGCTTAATTATTCACTTATTTGCGTTTATGCAAACTAAGGAAGAATGAGATCTGTGAGATGCGTTGTGCTATACATTAGTAGTTGCAGCAGCAGCAGCAGCAGCAGTAGCAGTAGTACTTGTTGTTGTTGTTGTAGACGAACAATGAGATCCGTGAGACTGACCGTGCTATCCAGCTGGTGCAGAGGTCGATCATTGAGAAGGAAGAAGGACTTAAGGTGGCTCAGACAAGACTGGATGAGAGGACCAGACGACGCTGTGTTGAACTGTGCCGTGACGCTCCCATGCACGGGTCAGTTGTAGTAGTAGTAGTAGTAGTAGCCTGGATGAGAGCACTAGACGACGCTGTATTGAGCTGTACCGTAATGCACCATGTACAGGTCTGTATTAGTAGTAGCAGTAGTGTATTTGTTATACTGGGTGACTTGGGGTTGTAGTGGTATGGTGTTGGACTTACGATCGAGCGGTCTTGGGTTTGACTGCTGGGATGGTCGCTGTTAAGCAGTTACTACTTGGATGCGTGACTGTTGGCGGACAAGTAAACCATCTAACCAAACACCAAGGTCTACTCAGCCTTTTATCCCTCTGGTGTAGGTGAATCGAGTATGGAACTGGCCTGTCCTGCTGGGGTTGAGATAAAGCACATTCAGCTGTGTTAGGTGGTAGGTAATACTGTGTGAATGTGATCCCATATGGTATCTCGCATTTCGGCCGTGTCCATATGGTACGTGACACTCTGTAGCTCTGTGATTAGTTTCCCATAAAGAACTTTCAACCTTTAACTTTTTCTAGAGTAGTAGTCGTTGTTTTCTTTGTTGTAGTAGTATCGTTGTCGTCGATATGTAGCCTGCAGATAGAGGTACATGAGATCTATGAGGCTGTCTGTCAGCTCAAAGAAAAACTGCGTCAACTCGAGAACACGCTGTGTCGTCTACTCAAGACGCGCTCGGCTCTGGAGCAGGACATTGCAGTCAAGGAGAAGACCATTCAGATTGACTCCGCCTTCTGCATGGGTCTACGCAAGAAGATGCCCATGGATCCTAAGATCGGCCCCATACTCGTCCTACCGCCCGTCCAGTGTTGAACCCCCTCCCCTCTGCTCCCCTAGGGGCATCTGTTCCCCATTTGAGCAAGTTCTCTAACCCTTCTCTTCTCGTCTACTTTTCTTTCTTATTTTTTTCCTTTTGTTTGTTTTTTTCTTTCTAGGGGCGTCTATTCCATTTTGAGCCATCAGACAATGTTTCCCAGTTCCCCTATCTTTCTTCCTTTCACTCCTGTCTGCTCTTTTCTTTCTCTTTCCTTGTTTCTCTTTTTTTAAAAGGGGGCAGAGGATTTTTAACGGTCTTTTGAGTGCTGTACACTTCTTAATTGGGTTTTACTATCTATTTGTGGTCATTTTGGGCTTGACGATACGTATTTAAAACAAAACTAGAAAGTTTATAATAATTCAGAAACTCTCAAATTTTACGAAATTTTTTTTGCCAAATGGTTTAAAAAACTTCCCTTTCACTATTGTGAGGAGCATTATTTTGCTCCAAGTTTTGTATGGTTTAGACGTCTTAGGCTGGCCTCGTTTACACTGGCTTGTTTTCATTACCCTGCATTACTTCTATCTTTCGAACTTTCCTGGTTCATGTTTTTGGTCAATTAATTGCATGTTTTTCCTAGTCGTATATTCTGGAAAATTGTTTTTGTCTGACCCTGATTAGATTGCCATCTTTAGTAGCAGAGCCCTGGCTGCTAAAAATACTTTTGAATTTTTTTTACATTTTTGGTTAATTTTCAGACTTAGTTGCTTACATGAACAGACTGGTGTCTTTAACTTTACTTGAACTTATTTTTAACCATCTTATTTTGTTGATTACTAGCGAATTTGAAACATAATATTATAGGCCTACTGCTTTTTTGCAATTTTTTTTAAATTTTTCATTTTTATAAAAAAGGTTTTGTAACATTTTTTACGAAATGGGATGTTGCCTAGGCCCCTTAATTGCTGAGACTTCTAGTCAACTGCCCAGTTTTCCCATTTTTAAATCCGGCACTGGCTTTAGTCTTTCTGCTCGTCGTTTATTTTCAAAAATTATCAGAATTGTATACTATGTTTGAATGAGTTATAAGACATTCACAACTTCTATTTGTTATTTTTGGGGAAATTTGAGACAACAAGTTTTGCCATTTAACGCTGGGTTTTTATTATGATTTTTGTTACCAGGGACAAAAACTTTAATAAGGGCTACTGATGCCACCAATTTTTATTTAATATATTTCCACAATTTTTGCTTGTTTCTTGTTGTTTAAGTTTTAAATTAGAATTATCGATTGCTCCATTTTCACAACTTATCTTTATTTTCTTGTATTTGGTGAAACCTTATTGTTGTTATTTGCTGCATCCGTTTGATGCTTTTCCATTTTCATGTGCATACAATGAAATGCGTGAAAATATGTCACAAAAAACTCTAGTTGTATGTTTTTAACAACATTTATTTAGTTGTGAAAAAAAGTTTGTCAGTTTGTTTGATTACTTTTTCTTACCTTTTTTTATAAAACACGCGATTTTAGCGCACTTGTCATATAAATACCAGAAATATTCGGTCGTGTGATTTTAGGAACTTTACACACAACACAGTGTGATCAGGTAATTACTACAAAATGTATAAATGTTAACAGTTCGTTAATGTCGTCATAAAGCTGTTGTAAATTATGTGACTGCAATTTATGTTTCTCAGTTTATTTCAACATTACTGCTTTACTGCCTGACGTTTCACTGTTTCTTTAAAATTAAACTGAACATTTGTTCGTGAATTTGTCAAAATGCTGCTGATGTTGGTTTACTTGGTTGACTGTTTTAATCAAAATATTTGAAAACTGACGGATATCTCAGTACAGTGTCTGTGTTGGTCGTGTTCCAGGAAGGCGTGCCATATGTGGCGATAGGTGAAGTTGGTGAACGTATTTTGTCTAGGATCACAATAGACTGCAGTGGTTTGGACCATAGTTGTAATCATGGGCGGCGCTAGGAATTTGAAGCTAGGGGAGCAACATAGGGTCAAGGGCCAAGGCACAGGGAGCAATAATTTTTTGTATGGGCCAAATGTCTACCTTATTCAGTTGTTGTGTGCATCATGAAGACGTAGCGGGGTCCAGGGGCTCTGCCTAGCTATTTTTGTGTGGGCTAAATGTCGACCTAATTATTCAGCGTGCATCAAAAAGACGTAGCGGAGTTCAGGGGCAGAGCTCTTAATCCTGGGATCAGAGGGCAAAGCCTCTTTAAATAAATAATATAAATTTTAAAATAAATTTTCATAGCGCACCTAATGTCGGCGAGCAACTCATCGAATCTGAGGCAAATCCGAAACACAGCTTTTGGACGTTCAATAAAAGCCGCAGTAATTTGCCTGCTTTTTGATATAGAGACGCAAAAAAATCACATCTGTGTTGTCTTGCAAAAATGACCCTAATAAGTCACACCTTGGCATGTGTATGGTTACGAGAGGGCATTTTATTACCATTAAAATTTCTCATGGGGGCAAGGGCAATGGCAAGTTTTGGCAACACTACACTGTAATGTATATAAAAGCAGAAGAAATTTATCGCTATTTTTCATTACTACACTTAACAAAAACTTTTTAATAGGCCTACGAGAATTTGTAGAAGTCGTCACTCGTCGACGACTGTTATGGTTTAATCGCGTCGTTACACCACAGTAGGCCTATGTAGAACACGTGTTCTATATACTGTGGTTATTATATCTGGTGACTTTTTCAGAGTGACTGGCTTACTTACTTACTAAGTTACTTATATGATTTTCCACGAAGTAGATGACGTCACGATAGACGAAAACGGGGTCGGACGACAAATAAAGTTGATATTTTAATTGATAGATATCTAAGTAGAAATATGGCAGAAGTTTTAGGCATTTGTGCCACAATTTGTATCGCATTTCTAACGAGCGTTTCTGTCGCAAGCACTCTTGATAACGGTACGTATATCAGTGTGGGTGGTGACGGTTATGGACTTTAGCCAGTTTTTGGGCTAATGGCATGCAGTCTGGAGTGACGGTGTCCAGGAGGCATCCAAGTGGTAAATGAGATATCAGGTCCACTCCACACCACAGATCTGAGAAAAAGAAAAATGCTTACGCTCTCAGTTATTGGAAAATAAGTAAACACGGTGCCACCAGATGTCGGATTTTAAGGCTAAATTGCATCCAGTTTGATTTTCCATGACTCTGCCGGGGAGCTTATAGCCGGCGCCGGTTTAGGATACCCTGATTTAAGCAATATGACGTACCTCAGCAGACTCACAATGATGTTTCTTAGTTGTTTTTCACATTTTTTGGCGTGAACGTTTTGGGTTAGGGTTAGGGTCAGGTTTGAGGTTAGGGTTAGATTGATCTTGTTTATTTGCACAACTTTTATTGAAAATGTAAACAGAAAATGGCTGCCATGTGGTATATTAGCGTTGTGTTGCAACTTTTAAATAATGTAGGCCTACTGAAGGTTAATGAAGTCGATAGACTTTAAAAGAAATACACTGTTCACCATTAAAACATCAAAATTAAATGTAAAGATTCATTATGAATCTAGTCAGATATGTCATATTGCTTAAATCAGGGTATCCTACTTTAGACCATCGCTCTTGTAGCCATACTAGTGTACGACTGTGATTATCCAGAGAGCTTGCAGCGGTCTTACAGGGGCACAGACGCATTAGCTGTACATGTATTTAAGAAGGAGGGGCTACTTCTAAAGCAAAAAGAAGGAAAGGGAAATTGAATACGTGCCAAATTCGATTTCGGCTGGGCTCCGAGTTTGACCCACACCCCGCTCAAGAGCTCACAGCTCTTCCTCAGACTCTAACTGGATTTAGGGGACTGCTTCTGAGGTAAGCTTAAGGAAGGAGGTGGGAAAGGAAGGGGAATGAAAAGGAGAGAAGAATTGAGGAAGGCAGACTTGTAGTCAAGTCTGAAAAGTCCAAGTCCTCAGGTCCAAGTGCAAGTGCAAGTCCACTGGAACATGGACTTGAGTCCAGCTGTGTCCAAGTCCACAACTCGAGTCTTACAAGTTTGGAGGGAGGAAGCTGTGAACAGTGGCGTATTTAAGGGGGGCCACGGTGCGATGCCCCCCCTTTGGCCCGACCATGAAAATTTTTTACAGGCGACTTTTTATGAAAAGGTGCGTTTTTGCCATTTTCCAGCAAGAATGGCAAAATTCAACAATGTTTGATGGTCTTTTTTTCATACTGATACAATATGCAATTAAAATCGCCAAGTGAGATTGCATCTGATATGACGCCGGCGTCGCTGAACGCTTTTAAAAACCAGCTGCAAAACCGTATAGGCCTATAATATTTCGCAGCGGCCGGGTTTAGTGTCCATGGTTGAGTGACACGGCACTATATGAAACCAACAGAAGGCAGTTGGCGGCTGGCTGGAGCACGCCATGGGCAGTGGTTAATTAATATTTTAAAATGTCATATCTGAGTTCAACCCAAGATGAACCCACCCACAACTTGCACAGACTACACTACAACAAATAAGATATAAGTATCCAAATGAGATATGCCTATTATTGCTTGTAACGCGACTATGACAGCGCTCTTAAGATGCGTTTCTTTGCCCTGGTGACTGTGACACGCAATATTCTCAGATAACACAAGCTGCAGCGGCATTGCAGCGTGCCAGAGATGTGCGACGTTATCAGAAATTATCAGTACGAGAATCCCAGGAACCAAGCTCCGTATGCCAGTCATGATATCATAATGTCATTAAGCGACGAAGTGCTCTATTTCACATTTCACTGGAGAGATAGACAGTTTGGACACTGGAGAGATAGACAGTTTGGACACGCCCGCCCGCCCGCTGTCTTGTACAGCATTTGCTGCCAGCCCGCCACTCGCACACGGAACAGCTAGAAGTCAAAGAAGGGATAGACAAAACGCAACTATGAGCTCAGCTTAGTCATTAGCGAGTGGAGACGACAATGGCAAAGCGTCAGACCGCATGCGTTTAACGATGTCAAATGCCAAAGACACGGCGCACTGCTTGCGAGTGACGACATCGGCGACGATCAACGAATCAAGCATTCTGACGACGACAGACCGGGTTTGACACGGCCCATTTATTATTGTACTGTAGGTCTACTGTGCCTATTGTGAAGTTTATTGCCTTTTTATAATGGGGTGTTTACACGATCCAGCAAACGTCCAGCAAACTTCCAGCAAATGTATTCAAGATACATGTGCTAATGCTGGACGTTTGCGGGAAGTTTGCTGGACGTTTGCTGGATCGTGTAAACACCCTATAACTAACATTAATCCGTGACGACGTTTTGCAGCTTGCTAAAGTCTATATTTTGCTAAAACAACGCAAATATCTGTGATTTTCTGTGTTTCCAAATTTCAGAAAAAATGGCGAATTTGCGGCTTCCATTGAACGTTCAAAAGCAAAAATTGTTTCAGCTTCAGCGGGGCTTTGCCCTCTGACCTCCCGACCAGGGGCTCTGCCCCTGGACCCCGCTGGGGGCCCTGCCTCCAGACCCCCTCTGCGCGCTCGTCATGCCCCCTCTCTTTGCCACATCCCAAATACGCCACTGGCTGTGAAGTTGTAATAGTAGTTGTTATTATAGTGAACAACAACAACTGCTGCTACTACTAGTGCTGCTGATGCTGCTGCTGTTGTCAGTAAGTCTATTGTTAACTTGTTACTCTGTTGGCAGACGTGACAACGACCGAGCTAAACGCCAGTGCAACTGCGATATCCAGCGTGTTGGACGTGAGTTCACAGCAGAACAAAGACAGTTACCAGTCGTCACCACGTAGCACCGTGCAGGATGATGCTCATGGCGAAACTACGACTACAACTACAACAACAACTACTACTATTACTACTAATGCTACTACTACTACAGCTCAGTACCTTGTCACCGAAACCCCTACGACTACCAGCCCCGCCGACGATGGTGACGCCACCACTACGCTGATTGTCAACAGCAGGGAAGATGACATAAACGTGGAGCACTCGGACAGCGACGACGACGACAACAACGACGACTTTGACGACTACGACAACAACGACAGTGACAACAACTACTACTACCAGTATACATCACCAGACCCGTCGTTGATGCCGCGCGTGGCCCTGGTCGAAGCACACGTGGACAATGATGCATTCAACTGGTACCGGTACCCACCGGCGAACTGTCCGCGTCCCATCTGTAACTGCACCGCCCTGCTGGTCGAACGTTACGAGTCGTGCGTCTGCATGGTCAGTTAGTTGTAGTTGTTGATTTTGTTGTTGTAGTAGTAGTATCGGTTAGTAATGGCGGCATACTGCAAATAATAGTGCAGCAGTCACGTAGATTACGGTTTTGATTCTTAACGACAAAAAATGTAGTATACGCCTACCAGCATTTATGGTTTTGACCAAAAGTCTCAAGAAGTTTGAGACTTTTGCACGCGAAAGCAGCTACTGCTTTCAGTGCGTCTTAGCCATCGCAATTCTGTCTGTCCGTCCGTCCGTCTGTCTGTCTGTCACACGGGTGGATCAGTCAAAAACCTTGCAAGCTAGGATTATCAAATCTTCACCGTTGGCTGCCTGGAAGACTCTAGTTTTAGGAACCGTAAAGTTTTTCCGTAAATTCAAAGGGTGTCACCCCGAACGAGAACGCTAAATGAGAGGGAATGAAAAAATTTGTGATTTTTAGCCAGTAAGTCGCTGTACCTCAATAACGGTGCGAGATAGGGCTTAGGTTACTATTAATCAATAGGAAGTCGTACACTGGCTCTCGATTGCCACCGCATTCAATGATCTTGGATGACCTTGAACGCTAAAATAGGGGTTTTTATAGACTTTTTGGCAATTTTGGGCTGCGAGACATATTTCAAGAGCGAATTGCGCCGAAATCACTTGAGATAGACATGGAGACGCTGCATATGAAATTTTCAGCATTGAACGTAGATTTCGACGGTCCAAGTCTTGATTTTCTAGGTTCAAGGAAACCTGTGCACGAGGGCATCAAAAAGCGGTAGCCCTAATCCTATAAAAGTCGCTATTTTTCCGATGTTGGCCAGTCTTTCGTGAAAACTGTTGCAGATAAGCATGGCATGCTATAGGCTTTAGTGTGTTTCGCGAGCATTAGCTCAAATTTCTTGTTAACATTACAGCTGTCGATTTTTACAGTGCATAGTGCATATAAAACCAACTCCAAATAACTTGTATTCTGTTTTGGCTGCTTTATGTACTAAATATATCGACATTTTACAAGACTTGTGTGATGTGTACATTACTGACTAGTAGTAGTAGTAGTAGTAGTAGTAGTAGTTGTTGTTGTTGTTGTTGCAAGGACAACTACAACAACATGAAGTGTTGGTTCGTGGGTGAACGGTGCTACTGTGGCTACGACGGGATGGACTGTATTGATGATGACAGTGGCATGGTGACCACGTGTCCTGCAGACAGTAGTGCAGCCGTGGTGTGTCGTGTTGACGCGGACGGTGATGCCAACGGAGTACAGTTCCAGTGTGTGGTCGTCGACCCCCCACCGCCTGCTGGTAGCACTGGGCAGTGTGGAGTGATGAAGTGTAGGTACATTATTCTACCTACCCGACCTGACCATCCGTATGGGCATCCTTATCCCAAGCCTGGCCGCAGAGAAGGTAACCTCAGGTCTATGTCGTAATTAACTCACACGTTGAGTAAGACAATATTAATACCCTGTTTACACGAAGAAGCATACGTGAAGCGTACATGAAGCACACTTTGAGCAAGCTTAGAGCGAACTTGAAGGAAACTTAAAGCACACGTCCTGCACTCTTAGAGCTGGCTTGATAACGGGATATATTGCAAACATTCACGAAGCTAGCTCTACGTGTGCTTCATGTATGCTTCCTCGTATAAATGGGGTATAAGTAATATTTAAGTCGTGTAGATTCATCACGTGGTAATTTTATGGCAAGTTCGAAGTTATAAGGCATTTCTTCTGATGGAAGTCGAGGCTTTTGTTAGACATTGTAAGATAAGCTAATTAAGAATAGAGCTTATTAAATGGAAATGAATGGAAATGCTTCTAAACTAATCATCCTGATCAGAAATTAACACCTGGGACCGTGCTCATTCATCTGGTTAGGCCTACATTTTTGAGCTATACCACATTTGGGTATATCTTTTATACATCACAAGGTAGCAAACAGATGTGAAGTGGCTGCAATGGATTCATTCCATACTGCAGTTTATCTGAGAATTAACGTGCTGAAAGAGTTAATAGAATCGGTCAATATCTGCCAAAATTATCGTAAAAATAAAAGTGACGTCTTATCATGGCCTGAAAAGCCATTTTGTGACTTGTGTCATGAAGGACGAGTTGCTTGCAGCTGAGGACAAGTTGTTCCGAGGGGAAGGACAATGACAAACCACCAATAAGCATTGGTGACATAATGGTTCATCATCGTCATCATCAGTCACGCTTGACCAGCTGGGTTTGTAGCGCCCTCCAACTGCAGCGGTCGACGGCAATGTCCCATGCGCTATCAGCGGAGGTACCGGTGTCGAACTCCACTTGTCGGACCCAGGTGTGTTTCGGTCGTCCTGGTCGTCGCTTCCAATGTGGATTGTTGACGAGACGGCCTCCAGCTCACGTGTCGACTGCCAGTCGCATAGCCATCCGACCTGGTGCCTCCTCAGGTAGTCGACGGACGTGTCCAAAGACCGCCGCACGCCATCTACAAATGTGACTGGTGAGATCTTCCTGCTCCATCTGACTGGTCACTTCAGCATTGGTTACACAATGGAACCAGCGGATTCCAAAGATGCGTCGCTGGCATGACATGTGAAATGCT
>Ga0209367_1006204_pt1 | contig 16578 bp, 11 predicted proteins | sample WorMetLIZISLAND2_FD_187412 | JGI IMG/M metagenome (GOLD analysis project Ga0209367, IMG submission 187412) | Marine gutless worms symbiont microbial communities from Max Planck institute for Marine Microbiology, Germany - Olavius geniculatus... ... | reverse complement strand
AAGGTGATATTGCCCGCATCACACTGACTGTGTGTCAATGTGCTGCTGAATAATATCACCTTTTGTAATTTTTGCTGTTTTCGATGTGCAAGTCCTTAAATGTTGCCGTTAACAAGTGTATAAACTTATGTTTTGTACATTTGTATTTGCTGTTTTATTAGTAAAATAACATTTTTTACAGTTGATCAGTTACGGAGACATCTGGCCATAGATATTTTACAATTACGATCTTGACCATTTTGGGTCACGTGACATTCAAATGGCAACAAGGGTCGGTTGTGGTGGAATTAGATTGGCCTCATTCAAAGCCCATCCCTCAAAACCTCCCATTAGACGCAAAGATCTCGGAGATATCTTTTACAGAATCCAAATTAAAGCTTTTTTGTCTCGAATTTCATTGCCATGGCAACAAGGGTATGTTGAGTAAAATTTTGTTGGCAGAATTTGATGGCCCAACCCCGAAAAACCCCCATAGATGCAAAGTTCTCGATGGCCCTATTCCGAAACCTCCCTGTAGATGCAAAGATCTTGCAGAAATCTCTAGCAGAAGCCGAGTTATAGCCCATTTTGTCCCAAATTTCGTTGCCATGGCAACCAGGGAGAGTCCAGGTAAATCTGAATGACAGTTAGATTGGCCGTCCCTGAAAACCACACCCTAGAACCAAAAATTACGACTGTCTTGTACACAGCCAAAGTTATGACCGTTTAAAGAATTGTTTAATTTTTCCCTTAGGCGGCATTGTAATTTTTTTCAAATTTTTCTAATAAATATGTTAAATCCTTACCTTACCTTACCTCCGGGGTGGGCAGGCTCTTACACCTGCCCAGCGCTGAGGCCGTGTTAGCTCGGTCCAATGCACATCCTCGAATGTAACCACAAGGCTATGAAGCCGTAAACAGATGGCTGTAAAGCCGTAAATAGACGGCTGTAAGGCCAAAACCAGCACAAAAGACTGGTAACGTGCAGCAATCTGCTGTCATATTTTGGTCAGCTCCTCGCCTCCAGACTCTAGAAATCTTTCAGGTCACCAGTGCAAAGCCCCACCACCACGACAAGGTGGCTGACCACGGTGGGGAAATACGTTAAATATTAAATTTTAATTTTTTAACCCTGAAAGGTTTGCACGTTGCGTGAGGCCGTGTCGTTTGAGCTGTCGCACGTAAAAATCCCCTGAGGGGTCTGACCTGTAGGTGCGTTGAAGAAAAAGGTATATTGATAGTATAAAAATATTTCTGCATATATTTCACCCATTTGCCGGGAAGCCCCCCTTGGAGGGATTTACATGAAATTTTGCGTGAGGGGTCATCTCACCGACGTAATCAACCGTGCCAAATTTTATTTTAATCAGATCAGGGGTTTTGATTCTGTGGGGGGTCGAATTTTTGGCTTTCCCATAGGAAAGAGAAGTCGCCATTAACACAGGGCTTGAACTACCGTTCAGCCTGTGATTGCTGCCCATACAGAAGCACCATCATATCTCGCTGATTGGTCGTTAACAAAGATGCACAAATATTTGGGCAGTAGAATCAATTTTCATCTAGTTTAATACAACATTGCCGCCATATTCAGCGTAGGCAGACAGATTGAAACTTCGAGATGCATCAAAATTTCAGATACAAATTGTTAGAAATTGCTATTGCTGAAAATGAACATACGCGTATGAAGTATCATAGGAAATAAACAGTGATTGGAAACAGATAAGTCAGACGCAGGTCTTTTGAGTGAACATGACTGATTTACTAAGTCAGTGTTTTTCAACCGGGGTTCCGTGGAACCCCAGGGTTTCGCGAGCATCTGCCAAGGGTTCCGCAGCTGGCCAGTAAAAAATAAGCTAGCATGCGAAATCTTGCTAAACAATGTCGTAGAAATACTCGTCATGAAATATTTTGTTCGAAATTGCGTTTCTACGCATTTATTTTTGCATAGACCAACTCTGTTAAATCATTTTTGCTGTTAGTAGTCTTGGCGTATTTGCATTTTTAGGAGCGTAGGCTTTCTATGCACGACACTGAGCTACTCAACTCCGAGGATAAATGCATTAGGCCTATTGCAAATAAAGATGAAGAAAAGAAAAAAACGCATTGATCAGGGTTAGGCCTATGGTTACGAGATCGTTTGACCATTTACTTAATGAATTCAATTCTTCAAACACTATGCTAAGGAAAATTAAAAAGACATGTATTTTTAACGACGACGTCCACATGATAAATTTTTTCAGTTGGTATGGCAGGGGCTAAGAGGCCGTCGACGACCGCCTTGCCCGTCGTGTTACGTTAAATACAATAACGTACTGCTACCTGTTAATGTGGTCAAATTTAATGTTGGTCATCTTTGCTTGCTTTGTTGTCCTCACAAGGGCTTTGCTGTGCTAGGGAAATGAGTCCGTAGACACCCTGTAGATTCAACCTCGCATACGTCGCTGGACGTATGGATCAATGCATGGGGTTCCATGAGTGACCTCCACGCTTGTTCAGGGTTCCGCGGCAAAGAAAAGGTTGTAAAACACTGGACTAAGTGATAGAGTGATTGAGTAGGCTAAGAAATATTTTTCTGGAACAGTAAACAGTGATTTTTTTACTGATTGACCGTTTTTAGGATTATAGAACAGCCTTATTGGCTTCACTGATTGAGTGGTTGATTGATTGTTTGATTAATTGGTAACTGATAACAAATGAGTTTATGAGTTAATTCATTTTGTTGGTGAGTTTGATTTAACTGACTACAAAGTTGGTGCATTGAGTTTGAATTTAAACTCATTTGGTCTTCATGATTTGAGAGTTTAATTCTTTTTTCTGTCTTGAGTTTTCCCAACACTGTCATTAAGTTATACACACACAGGCTTTTTGGAAAAGGGTCTGTTTTAACAATTAGTATATATGAGAAATGTGTTGCAACCATGTGCCCTGGTTGCTATTAAGAGGCTTTCTTTTCTTTTGTACAGATGGCTTTACTTACACTATTTAAATGGGTCATATTTTGTTTATGTCTTTATCAGGTGAAGCTCTGGGAGCGATAGGATGTTGCAGTGTTACCGATATTCTTACTGAATATTCAAAAGATCCTGTTCCAGAGGTAACAAAGTATCATGGTATAATGACACATTGAATTAAAGACCCATGTTTATTACAATTATATGTATATATACACTGTGTCTGGTAAAAAACTAATCCCCTAGACAATGTCAAATTTAAATGAATCTGAATAAAGTTTTGTACACTAAATTCCCCAATAAATTCCTGAAGCGATTGCCAAATTTCATTGAAAAGCGTTATTTTTTATGAAAGTTATTAAGTGTTGAATTTCCATAACAAACTATCTCCATTACCGATATGGCGTTACTTACTGCAGCCGCTCAAGCGGAAGTGACATTTGTTGATGCAATCAAAATAAAGCAAATAACAACAAAATGGTGTTTACTGCAGGCGAGCGTGTTTTAATTAAACTGTTGAGACAGCAGAAAGGGTGTGGGGCTAAAAGGTTTATCGCGAAATTTCCTATCAAGCCGTGGACACTCTCAGGATTAAACAAACTGTTGCAGAAGATCGACGCCTTACGTTTTGGGATGACCTCACATAAGCTGCTGTAGCTGTTGTTTGCGTTGGGAGATTTAACTGAAATTTGGCACGTTGATTGCTTATAGATGACGTATTGCTGACATAGAATTTTGCCAGAATAGGATGTTGTTAAAGTTACGCAAATGTACACTGGGGTTTACTTATGTAAATGCCATATTGGTAACAGAGACCTCGTGCTGGTGATAGGGGCGTGTCCTCTGGCTGGCCGATGGAGGAAGTGAGGTGACTCTGAAGGGTTGTGCTGAATAATACAGAATAAGGCACCGTGGACCAACAGTACCCAGTAGCTACTTCTATCAGGTAGCATAAGAAGGTTGACCCCTCAGAGAGCTTAAAGTGCTGATTTGGAACAGTTGCAGTTCAAGGAAGGTTGATCTCTCAGCCAGCTAAGGGTGCTGATTTGAGATCATGCCTTGATGGGGTTCATTGGGATCTTACAGGTACCCATGGCTGATTGCTTGGTTGGTGCCCACCTGGTCTGTGGTCTGGTTGTGTGCGCTGTGTGGCTTTGCTGTCTCTGTCATGTCTTGGGTTGGGAGAGGCATTGGAGGGACTCTTGTGAGGATGATGAGTCAGACAAGGATTTCCAGTAGATACCGAATGCACTGCAGTTCGATGTGGACTACGGTTTTCCTGTCGGGCTTGGAAATCCTGCATGGGCTCTTCTTTGCCCCGTTTGGCTCTGGGACGTGGTGGGGTGGTTTGGCTGCACTGCTCATGCGGCTTGTCTGCTGAACAGGTTGGGTCACCTGCCAGGTGATTAGCTGAGGGGACCATAAATCTTTTGGTGAGCTCCACAGTACTTGCTTGGTCAGGGCAATGTGACCTGACTGGCAATGTAGTTGAGTGAGCGGGGGTAGTTGCGCTTTTTGCTATTCCTGCCATGACTTATAGCAGCTGGGCTTAACAGGATCTAACAGACACCTATGGGTCATTGCTTGGTTGGTGCCCGCCTGATCTGTGGACTGGTCATGTGCACTGGGTGACCTTGCTGTTCCTGTCGTGTCTTGGAGTTGGGTGGAGCATTGGAAGGGCTATTGCGGGGATGATGGGTCAGACTGGGATTCCAGTAGATATCGAACGCATTGTAGTTTGGGACTACGGTTTTCCTGTTTGGCTTGGAAATCCTGCGATGGCTGTCGTTTGTCCCATTTGGCTCAGGGGCATGGCGGGGGTGGGTGGCTGCACTGCTCATATGGCTGGTCTGCTGTTGGGTTGGGCCGCTTGCCAGGTGGTTTCCTGTGGTGGCCGTGAAATCCTTTGGTGAACCCCATAGTGTAGAGAGTAGTCTTGTGGGCGGGGGTAGTTGTGCTCTTTCCTATTCCCACCATGACTTTCAGTACCCAGTATAATTGATGGGAACTTTCTAGGGATGGCTGATGGGCCCACATGGCGGCCTAAGCCTATGGGGCAGCACTGGCTGCCCTGCCCCACATTGAAACGATGCAACGATTGGTAACAGAGATATTTATTGGCCATGTGATATTTATTGGGGATTAAGTGTATGAAACTGTATTCAGATTCATTCAGATTTGACATTTTTATTACACAATGTTTAGGGAATTAGTTTTTTACTGGACACAGTGTAGATGGTATATGTTTCCAGTGAAACACGTAGTCACTGAGACATTTATTGCTAGCACACTGTATGTGATATTAAGCGCCAGATTTTGAACTTGAAGCAGAGAAATAATTTTTAAAAAAATTTTTTCAGTGGTTCCGTATAGTTATAATAAGTGTGTTTGTGCTGTGATGATGAAGACTTGTTATGTTTCCGTCTTCTGAATGGTGCAGGTGAACTGTAGTGTGCGCAGTGGCGGTTCTGGCCTGCGGCTGGGAGTGCTGTAGCTTGCCCAGATTTCGACTTAGCACCCCCCTCCCCAGTTTAGGATGGAACAATGGCTTTCGACACAATTCGGGAAGCAGCGGGAATCTACCTGTAGTTGGCACGTTTGTCATTAGGCAGCATATAGCGGCTTATTAACCTTCACAAGGACATGCCCATCGTCAGACAGCCCCCGGTCACTGTGCAAATATGAGAACCTGTATACACAGGATTGTGTGATGATTTCTGTTCCTCACTGCACCGCTTTTGAGGCCCTAGTTGACGATTTATGTACATGGCAGAGGATTGAGTATAGTCGCTGCTGGATAAGAAGGCAAAACGGTACAGTCGAATAATGTATACTGACCAAAATGCATCGTGGTGGTTCTAGCCCAGTGGCAAGAAATACTGCTGGTTTTGGTTCTTATATAACAAAAGAATCCTTTTACAAAACTGTAAATAAAAAAGGGAGGACGTAATTTTTAAGTGGGACTTTGGGGCAGCTACTACTAAAGACTACATTTAAATACTCTCCCATCCACTCCATGTAGATAGAACATAACACTCCAGACATGAAAGAAGTGTAGAAATCGTCATAATACCATACACAGCACCTATCTGTAACCTGCATTAATTACTGCCACAGTATTAGCACATTGGCAATGTGTAGTGGAGCAGATGCCCCACAACAGCCTGCACACTGGCTTATATAATTACTGTAACTTCAAGTGCTAGACTGGCGGCCTTTTGGTTTGTGGACCCGCGGTTGGCTGGGCCTATTATGTAACTGAACTCGACTCAGCATGTCGCGACTGTGACGATAATTCTCAGCTGCTGCCTAAGCATATTATAATTGGTTGGTTGAGTAGTTTCTTACCGGCACATCAGCACAAAATAGGCCATTCAGTGCCATACATGGTTAAAATTAGTTAATAGCAGTTAATGTATGTATTAAAAGCAAAGTTAAAATACTTATAAGTTACTGAGTTATTGTACTACTGCCTGCAGTACCATGGCATTCTATTATCAAGCAGTGCGTCTGTCTGTCAGTTGGCAAGTAGACTTTCTACTGTAGAACGTCATGGTGGAAGTATGCCTATTGAACTTCGTGCAGTATGTTTTATTCTGTGCATCAAGTTTGTATGCCAAAGCTGGTTTGTCTGTTCTATATGTTACTAGTGCGCTGCTTTCCTCGACATTAAAATCATTGCTCACTCGTGCTAACTGCTATTTTTTGGTCGATGGAGCGAATTTAAGGAGTCTGTTGACGATGAAAGTAAAAAACTTTATTTTAAAATTAAACATAACATTAAAAACAAGTTTGTTCTGCTGACTTATTTTTGCTCCCTTCTTCCACATGTCTGAATAATTGCACCCAACTATCAGTGGCTTGAGATCACAGCACCCCCAGATTTTTGGGGCTAGAACCGCCACTGAATGTACGGTATGAATGTAGATCAGTTATTGTCTGTATCATAGTTTCTCAGCATGAGATCAGCTAGTCCTAATATGCTCCTTTAGCTACATCAGAATTACCTTATTACCTTATAACTTTTTTTAATCTACAGTCATTAGCTAACAAACCTATTACGATACTCGATTTGTTTGTCTGCTTTTAGTGTTTTTAGCCATAAATCCACCCATTTGTTCTGTCTGTAGCGATAGTTTTTGAAAGTAAGTTTCATTAAAATTGTTTTTAGCTTTTGGACAAACTACGAGACGCTTCCGCTTGCATGCTTTTAGACTTATTATGTATGACTTATTATGCTTGCGTTGTTGAAAGTTGTGCTTGTCAACTTTACATTAAACGAATATATGATGATTATATCAGATACTTATTCTGATCTTTAACTACGTCTAGAGAACGCAGTGATACATTACATATAAACCAGCCTTGCTTTCGTAGGTGGCGGAAACGTGTCAACTGGCGGTTGGGAGAATCCAGTGGCTTCATGGGTCACAGACAGACAAAGACAAATTACCAAGCAATCCATATGCGTCGGTTGATCCGGCTCCGCCCAGTTCAGAGCAGGATATTGAGTCACTGAAACACACTCTTACCAATGCAGAAGCAACGCTGTTTGCTCGATATTGCGCCATGTTTGCACTGCGAAACCAAGCAACTGCTGAAGCAGCACTGGCACTGACTGAAGGTGCGTTTTGTTTAGCTGTAGATCACTGAAATTTATCTGAAACTACTTGAAACATTGCTGTGTCACAAAAAAACCTCACCCTTTTTATATTTGTTACCTGATACTTAGTTACATTATGTCCAGTTTTGCCATTTTTTGGCAGAAACATAATTATCTCCCGGAAATTTGAAACAAACACAGATGCACAGCTCACCACATTTTTTGTACTGTACTTGTAAAATCTAGCAACGATTTTTACGGTATATAAGACAAGAGACCTACAGCATCAAATATTTAGTCTGCACATAAAAGTTAAATTGTCACATCAGATAACTAGTAAGTTTTGTTATGCCTCAATGCAAAATACCTGCATGTGATTGGTCCATATCACATCATGCGACGTTAGCAAAAACACTGTTGCCCACATGGGCTGGCTGGCCAAGCGGCTCATTAATATTCAACACATGGGCTCGCAGGCTGGCTGCTTGGGCTGGTAAACCGTATGTACAAGGTGGTCCAAAAAACGGCACAAAGTTAATAACAACATAATTTTGCAATCATACGCCACAGAGTCATGTGGTTTTCAGCAAAATGTTCCGAAAGAAATTCTTTACGTGACTAAAGTCATTATTTGAATACAGCAGTTAAATATTCCTTGTTATTGCCGCTGGCAATTAAACTATGCAAAAACAGTATTACCTTCGACACTGAGGTCCATAAAAACGTGTCATTTTTTGTTTAATAGCTCCGTGAAACACTGACCGATTTTAATAATTTTAGACATGCAACATTAAAAAGAAACTTGATGCAAATGTCTATATGATTGGCTGGCTGCTTAAAGGCCAAGTCACACGAGAAAACGATATTGGCTAAATATGTGTAGAATGTAACGCTCATTAATAATACACTGATCCAATGAAATGAAAACATCGCTTTGAAGTAATTTTCAGAGAAATGTGGTGTGCCAGCCGAACGCACCCAAACGTGCCACAATAACTGATGACGCCACTTTCAGGACACTGTTTAGTTTGTTGCCAAACTGACATTCACTTTGAAAACATAGTAAATCCATCAGTTTTACTCAGAATAATGTTGGATTTATAGTACAAGTAATGACGCATAGGTGACATCAGAAATTACATGGTTGTTGATCTGTTCCCTACTGGAGGTGTGCGACTAATAAAGTTAACAATTTGCTAGAATATTGTGGTTTTTTAGTGGGCTAACTATTTACGAAAAATTTGGCCTTTTTGGGGCTATTTGGCCATAAATTAAGCTGCATTTACCTCAAGACAATAAAGCTAGTTAGCATCCTTTCTGCAAGTGACGTCACAGTTGCGAAAATTGCCGAAGCCGTTTAAAAAGAAAATGTGAGTACCTTAAACGTTATTTTTAGGGTATTGAGATGTATTAGCAACCAAAAGATTAACGAATAGTGACAAATTAACATTTGATAAAGCCAGTTAGCACTTTATAACAGTTACGCAAAACGGTGTGACTTGGCCTTTAACATTTGTTAGTTAACTTTACAAAAATTTACAGTTAAGTAATTGTTACTTTCAGTTCAATGATAACTATGGTAATTGCCAAAGATAATGCAAATTTTCTTGTTTAGCAAATGTTCAAGTTATTTAGCTATAAGCTCTAGTTGCACTGAGACACAATTATTGTTTTTAATGCAGTCTTGTAGGTAGACTTTTTCTAGGTAATTTAGATGATTTCAGCTGCTTATCGTTGTCACTGACAACTCAATGTATCTACTGTGTGATGTTTTTATTGAGAAGTTCATATGACCTCATCTGAAATCAATGGTTAGAATTTTTAAACAATTGATTGATCATTAATATCGACATATTTGATATCTGGTGTGTTTGGTTGTGTCAGGTTTGAAGTGCAGCGACAGTGCACTTTTCCGCCACGAAGTAGCATACGTGCTTGGCCAGATGCAGCAGCCTGTTGCGATAGCTGCACTAACCAAGAACCTCCAGGATGCTGCAGAGAATCCGATGGTGCGTCACGAATGCGCCGAAGCTCTGGGAGCAATCGCAACAGACGACAGTGAAGCAGTGCTGCGCGCTCATCTAGCTGACAGCGTAGACGTCGTGCGCGAGAGCTGTGTCGTTGCACTCGATATGAGTGAATACGAACATGCCGATCAGCTTGAATATGCTGACGGTTTGCACAGAGTTAGCAAAGATATCTAATGCTTTGGACTTAGTCACCAACTCTGCTACAACTTTCTTCCAGTAGTGCCACCGTATCTTTCATCTACAGATGAGTACAGCCCACAGTTTTCCAGAGCAAATTTTGCCAAATTCCATGGGCCAGTTTGCAAAATTCCGCGGGTCACCGCGGCAAAACTGTTCAAATTCCATGGCTGACCACAGCTATCCATTTGTGAGCTCTGTCCTGTCCAGAAAAAAACTGCAGTTGTTGAAGGCTGGCGTTGTGCTGAGTTATGCTAGCAGCATTCAAATATAGATAGATAGTCTTTATTAAAGCAATCAACAGACATACCGCTGTTAAACACATTGCATAACATACTGACATGCTAAAAACAACTAAAAACAGTCTTTGTACAGTACATGGTACATAAAATTGCACTCGTCAATATTAAGTATTTTTGAAGGAAGTTCGTAGTTATGCAGTCACGGACGTGTGCAATAGGGTGTACTGCGCTCGGGTGGTAAGAGGGTCGAAGAGGATGAGTAGGTATGTACTTGATAGAGCGAAACAGCTGTTCATCGGCCTGTTCACAGAGTGTAGCAACAGTGAGTAAAGAATCATTGGTATAGTAGCCTGATTTGCCAGTTCATCTCAAGAAAGCTTCCAATCTATTCTTATAAAAATTATCAATCGTTTTTTTCTTTTACAAGTGCAGTCTGTGGAGTCAAATTGTGTTTATTTGTGGTTGTGTGCCGTATTGTGATGGCTGTTAGTAGGGCTCACAGTTTTAGGCAGTTTAGTTGATTTTTGTCGTGATATAATTAGCGTATTTAGTTACGTTGTGAAGCCAACAATCGTACTGATCATTGGTCGTTTCTCAATATCTGCAAAATTCCGTGGAATTCTGTGGACATATCAAAATTCCACGGAAAAGGGCAAATTCCACAGCTCGGATCAAAATTCTGCGACCTGCAGAAAACTGTGGGCCCTACAGATGAGTACTATTTCCAATTAAATTCTCATTTGGCAGGATTAAAGTGCATAACAAATCCAACTTCACTCGTGTTATCCGTTATACCTGATTTTTGTTATTTCTGATATGAGGCAACTTGCTCTAGTGCAAGGCAGTTGCACCCTGGAGAGTTGCACCCCGCTGAAACCGTTGAATGGTTTTGCATGCAATTTTGCAGGTACAAAATGACACAATTATATGGGAGTTCCTGCCCTCAGTGAAGGGGATATTTGTGGTGAAACCCACAGCCAAAAATTGCAGTTGCCTATTTATAATTCACAAGGGGGCAGCACTGATCAGCAACTATGCGTTATCACAGTGTAGATGGTAGTGCGTAACACTGTTGTAAGGGCGACTATCAAAGTCAATGGGAAATCCCAGATTTTTGGCACCTGTAGCCCCCAAATCCCTGCATCAATCAACTTAAAATTTGACTTGGATGATTACGTCGGCCATGTGATCCTACCTGCCAAAAAATGATAAAAATCGAACCAGCAGGGCCAGTGGGGCAAAGGGGTGAAATATAATGTTCAAAATGGGCTTTTTTACTTTTTTTATACTTATCTCTGGAGTTCACATTTTTGGGAGGATCACCGTATTTTTTGCACTAAATGATGTGTTTCGGTGGGGATTGATTTCCAATCTAATCTCCCAAAACCACAAATTTTTGGCCCATTTTTGGACTTGGAAAAAATACCACCGACAATGCTTAACAGTGGAGATGCTCATCTACAAACTACCCTTAATCGTCATCATAGCCTCACTAAAGTGACATCTGGACTCGGGAATTCCAAATATGCAGTTATTTTGGACCCCTGCCTACAGGTCACGTGACACGGAGCATGCACAGTGAACTTTTGGCCTTTAACATGGGCAAATGCAAATTTGAGGCTTTATGTCTCTCTAATGGTGCAAGACAGATGCATGGATGGACTACCAATAGGAAACCACATATGCCGAGTCAAGTGGTAACGTGACCGATGACGTCACGTGACCCCAAAAGGTCAGTCGTGACCCCATTATCTTTGAGGCACCCAGGCCCATCGAGAGGGTGGCGTAGGGGGTAAGCTACCCCGGGCCCCTCGACGTTTGGCGGCCCCACCATTGGCCAGAACTGTAAAGTAGGCCTACGCTAGAATGTACAATTTTGAAAAAAAAATTAAAAAAAAAAAATTTTCCCAGAGGGGCCCCGTGTATATGTTTGAGGGTCCCGCAAGAATGTTCCCCGGGCCCCGCAGTGGCTCTCGACAAGCCTTGAGGCGCCATATCTCCCTAACGGTGAAAGTTAGACGCATGGTTACAGTGGACCACCAATAGGAAACCACATATGCCGAGTCAAACGGTCACGTGACCGATGACGTCACGTTACCCCAAAAGGTCAAAGTCGTGTCCCAATTATATTTGAGATGCCATATCTCCGTAATGGTGCAAGACAGACGCATGGTTACAAAGGACCACCTATAGGAAGTGACCAACCACGAGTCAAATGGTCACGTGATTGGTTTGGGTCACATTATTGCTGTTAACTTACAAATTCACAATTACATTTGCTAATAAAACAGCAAATATTAAATATAAAAAACTTACCAGTTTACATTACTGTGTAAGGTCGACCAAGTCACACATCCAAAACAGCAGAAATCATTTTACTATTACACAGAGTGATAGAACGACGAACTGGCTGCCCTTACAAACCATGTGACGTGACCCCATTTAACCTTTTCTACTCCAGCATCGTCTCGTAAGCTAATAAACGTAGTGAATGCAAATGTGATACAAATTTTTCCAGCTGATTGCTGGTCCGTAGCTAAAAAGAGTCAAATTGGAAACAAAGTTGAATCTAGTCTTCCAAAAGAGATTCAACTTTGTTTCCAAAAAATAAGTAACAACAAATAATCTATTTAATTAATGTGCACAACGGTATTTGCCTAAAGTGGAACAAAATCTCTTCCGGCTCTTAACAGCTGTTAGTGGCGAAATAGATGTCAACTGACTCAGTTGCTTGGCATATCTAAGCCAAAAGTGGGTTAAGTACAGCTCAACAGCCGTGATTGAGCAGTGTTTCAATAATATGAGCAAGTTTCCTTAAACAGAACAATCGTCATTAACTGCAAATTGAGTCGATAACACATACCATACCGGTACTTAACTAAAATCGAAAGCGAAACCACCATAGACTACTAATTACTCCTCACTTTCAGTAAGCAGCTCATAGATTTCGAGTCAGTAAATCAAAGAATCAATCAAGGAACGTTCTAATTCAGGCAACTCTCCCCTGTTGCCTTATGGAATAATGTGGGGCGAAAAACGTTAAATAGGGTCACGTCACATGGTTTGTAAGGGCAGCAAGTTCTATCACTCTGTGTCCTAGTAAAATGATTTCTGCTGTTTTGGATGCGTGACTTGGTCGCCCTTACACAGTAATGTAAACTGGTAAGTTTTTTTATATTCAATACCAACTTATACTTTGGACACTGGTTCTTTATTATTACTAGGCTGCCCGGAACAGTACTTCCCGGAAGGCCTTATATTTTACAAATAGGCCTATCGAATATCTCCGGAACGGATAAAAATATTCAAAATTGGACAAGTATTTGATCTACTGCGATTCCTCCCGCGTTCGACGAAAAAGTCCAGTAAACTTTGGTCCACTATACTACTGGGGTGTAGAGTTAGAATGATATCCACCCAAATCGACTTTTTGGGTATGGTAGACCATATTTCGCCCCTTAGAGGGTGCTATGCCCAAACTTTTGCACATGCTAGAGAATGACCAAGTTTTACTAGCACACACCACACCAGGGACTGGGTTCCCCCATAATTTTTTTTTCAAAAGGGGTCAAACATTAGCTTAAAATTTAACAAATGCTCGTCTATAACTTTGGCGGTAGTTGGAGTAGCCCCATGAAACTTTACCAATTGACGTGTTCCTAGGTGGGGTGATCGCGGGTACAACTTTTGGGGGCATCGCCCCCTTAATATTAGGGAGGGCAAAAAACGTCCATAATTTGGTGCGATTTAGAACTTTCGACTATGACCGCAAATATCTCTGGAACGCATAGAGGTATCGACAAGCGAAAAACGGCGTTATTAGCGCATATCCTTCTTGCGTTGATCAAACCGGGTCCGGGTACCCAAGTAATTGCAACCGGGTATCCAGCTCCTAAAACGGGTAATGCTGCAAATCACTAATCTGGATGACAAGCAACATCTACATCATTGCTCCCTGATCCATGCCTAACTTATCTACAAATTGTCGAGCGTTTCGTTTACTAATTGTTTAGCTAATTAAACGACCAATGCATCCCTACTCCCTAGCACTAATATTAGTTTCTTTGAAAGTCTACTTTTTCATTGTGTTGTGTTATGGTAATTGGTTTTCGGTCAAAATTGTCTTTGTTCTTGTTTAAGAAGCAAATATATTGCTTATACAAGTGAATTACATTTAGTGGTCAGTGATTTACTAAAGATAATATTATGCTGGATGATTGGAAACTGAAGACATCGCCGGTCGTTCGACTGGAAAAACCGAATGAAAGGTTTGTAGAATCGCAGTCGCAGCAGTGCCTATAGGTCCGTTCGTCCACAGAATATAATATAAATAATGCCCAGTCTGTTTTACGCGTTGTCTGTTTTGTTATTAGACACGTTAAGCTGCTAGCTTTATTCACACAGTTACTTTTCATTTGATGATATTTTATCATGGAGTACATTGCAACTTTTTGTCACACAGCATTTGAATTAACCGACGATGACACCGCTGGTTTCACTGGATTGAAATGTGTGCAGTTTGCATTTTGTTTGTACGTAATGTGTCTGTCTGTCTGTCTGTCTCTGTGTCTCAGTGTCTGTTTAGTTGTTGCTGCCATCTGGCAAACTAAAAGTTCTAATAGGTATGGATCAAAGTCTTTGCCACTGAAGGCTTATGTTATCAGATGTGAAAAAGCTATAAGCAGTTCAGTGATGTTTGTAATTTAGACAAGGTTAAAAATGGTAGAAATGGTTTAGTAATCACATGAACAGTCCGCGGTATGAATTAGAGCTGTTGAATTTGTGCATTAACTTAACGTGTTAAAGAATTAATGCATGTTCAAATTTTAAAAAGTAAACCCAGATACGTAAGATTACTTAATTCTGTTAAGCACAAGTTCCAGTGTATCGTTAAACCGCTGTTATTTGACGACTGAATAACATGCCGTTCCTTAAGTGCTGCAGTACAGCCACGAGTTCATCAGTTTTCATTCCAGTCACTCTGTCTGACAACATGTAGCAGGGGTGAACGTTATGTTTCATATGCAGTTCCATTATTGTGGTAGTATCAAGAATTGCGATGGCTGAAATGGTATAATTATCATGGTTTTAATTTCACATATTGCACATCATTAGTACAGACAGTCTGTGTTTTGATTAGTCCACATTAGGAGTGGTGCATTTGCCATGCGAGACTGTGCTTTTCATGCAAAAATTGGTGAATACTGTCAGAGAGGACTTTATGTTTAGTTGTTGCTGCCATCCAAGGGTGGCACACCCATAGGAGCTGGGGGAGGGAATATATCCCTCTCACTTTTTTATACCGGGGGGGGGTCAAAAGCAATCTATACTACAGGGTGTGGCAAAAAAGTAGCCGCTTAAAGTTTTTTTGCTGTTTTCTTAGCAACCGTTTGGAATTTTAATGTGAGATTTTACAGTTTTGTTTAGCAAAACCTTCTGCATATAACTGCCAAGGAAAATGTAATTCTGTTGAAAAATGATGAAAATATAATCTTTTCAACATGACCGCTTACCGATTTTTCAGCATTAAAATGTTCAAGCTACTACACCAATGCAGTAACGTCGTTGAAACAACACAGTTAACTAATGAACAAATGCCAGAATTTTATTGTCATTGAGCATGTTTGAAGTGTTCACCACCAGCTCCAAGCTCCAACACAAGCTTTCAGTCACTTACTTTGATAAGTCTTTTACAGCCTTGTCGATCGGTCCTTGTGGCAGGTTGCCCCAGATAACCTGAAGCGCTTCCATGACTATGGCAATTGTTTTCGGCTTTGTTTTAAGCTTGCAGTAAACCTCTAACGTTGCACCCCACACGCGATAGACCATTGGGTTTATATTCGGCAAATTTGGAACCCACTGGTTTTTTGTGATGAAATGTGGACAGTTGTCCCGCAGCCCGTTCTGTGCGCTGCGCATTGTATGTGCTGGCGCGCCATCCTGCTGGAAGATAAATCCAGTGGGCAGCCGGCGATTGCTTTAAAAGAACGATAATTAAGTGATAATTTATCAACAAAATAAATTACTGTTTGTCAAAACGTCACTGCGACGTCATCAGCAATAACGTGATAAGCGGTTTTTGAAAATTAATGAGCATTTTTAGCTTGAACATTTTTAATCGTGGAAAATCTAAAACTTCGTCATTTTTAAACGAAATCACATTTTACTTGGCAGTTAGATGTAAGAGGTTTCACCAAATAAAGGTGAAAAATTTTACATTAAAATTCTGAGCAGTTGCTGAGAAAACAGCAAAAAAACTTTAGAGGGCTACTTTTTTTTGCCACACCCTGTATGTATGTGCATATAATACAGTTATTCCTAAATTCTGTAACAGTATAGACATAATCACAGGCGTGCGGTAGCACAGCCCTATGCTGTGATGGCGACCAGCTAAGTAAAGGGAGAATGGCAAAATTCGACCCCCCGCAGATCCGAAACCCCTGAACCGATCGACACAAAATTTTTAACAGGTGATTACGTCTGCAAGACGACCACATGTGCAAAATTTCGTGCAAATCCGTCCATTGGGGGCTTCTCGGCAAATGGGTGAAATATAACGAAAATTTTTCTATGGTATATATACCTTTTTTTTGTTG
>Ga0209367_1006203_pt1 | contig 16578 bp, 8 predicted proteins | sample WorMetLIZISLAND2_FD_187412 | JGI IMG/M metagenome (GOLD analysis project Ga0209367, IMG submission 187412) | Marine gutless worms symbiont microbial communities from Max Planck institute for Marine Microbiology, Germany - Olavius geniculatus... ... | reverse complement strand
AAGGTAGATCTCCGTGATCGTAAATTGCAATAAGCTTAGTTATTAATAGTTAAATTTATCCACGAAGTTTACATCATTGTATAGTTGTACGATAAGTTTAATATTAACCCATGTAAACAAGATTGTGGTGCATTTGGTGCAATCGTTGTGCTTCTTTTGTTATATTATTTTGTTTTTGTTGCTTACTCTTTCTACCGAAAGGTGAACAAAATTGTTCATAAACGCCTCTGTCAAAACCCTACGAAGCTATCCGAGGTGAAAATGCCCACCCACCAGTCTTTTTGTTGCTGCTGCTGTCTGTGGACAAGAGAGATGATAATAAAGCGATGACGTCGTAACTCACCTATGCCATGTTCCACCAATCAACGCAATTATTATTGTCGTAACTATCTCTCTATTGACTGATCACTAACAATGCAAACAACGACGATGACAAATAAATTGTTATACGCGCAATCGGCATTTCGTGTTGTATTTGCACTTGTCACGTAACTTCGTTCGATATCGCAATTGTTCTGAGTTAATTTATGCGTCATGCGAACCACTCAGTCTGCATACCTGTTTCTGCCATGCAGTCTATAGCTGACACGGGAATTTGAAATACGAAACTGCGCATGAAAATATGAACAGTCAGCGCTGAAAAAAAACAAAAAAAGCAAAGTAAATAATTTTAGACCAGTCATGAAAAGCTTAAACAAACGTTACGATATTTTTTTGATCTTTCGTCATAACAGCTAATGCATTTAGTTAAAAATTATAGTTTGGTTTCGTGATGAAAAAGCAATGTGCATGTTTTATCTTAGGCTATTTCATTCGATTGTTTCTAACATTTATAGTAAATAAATAAAGATATTCGTAAATTAAAACGAAAACCACTTTAATTAACTTGTTGCATTGTGTTCTTCAATTTCGGCAGTATATAGCTCGATTATTTATAAGTTGAGAGAACGAATGGGATTATGGAACTAAGCAACGGATTATTCAGTAGAACGCCAATAAGCCTGAATAATGCCGGTAGTCTTAATAAAGCTGAGCGGCGTTCGTCATTGCTGATTAGGAACATCACGGCGCTAACAAGATGACCTGTCACAAATCATGATGACGTCAAATCTCGCCGCGTGGCGTCGCCAGCGTCGCGCCAGACCGGAAATCCAATAACTCGGAATCGGCGGCGACTTCCGGTAATATCTCACCGTCCGGCGCCGTGACTTATCTGCCCGAACAGTTGACTCCATTGACCACCGGAGACGCCTGCGGTGCAGTGCTCGCGGTGGGCAGGTTCCATGGAGTTGAGTGAATTCCAACGCCCCCGAACAAGGTCCGATCACAGATGGTTGATGCTAGAGATGGGCAGCACGACAAAAATTCTTTTGCAAACATTGTGCTTGCCTTCTAAAGTAAAAAAAACTGTTGCTGATAAGTACAGACTTGCTGCATATCATAACAAGCACAACAACGCTATGAAGATGATTTCTGGCATAAAAATAAACACAAAATGTCAGATTTAATTTTGACTCAAAGTACAATGAAATAAAGACCTAGAGTACAAAAAGTTATTAAATTGACAACCAAAACAATAAATATTAAAGTATAAATATAAAAGTTATTTTACTTCTCTGCGCAGATGCGTATTAGTTAAAAAAAGTTTATGCACAAAACAAAAAAAATGCGATTTTTTTAGTTTTTTACGCGTGACAGCACGTAGTGCTAAGCGCGTCTTAGCCATCGTCTAGGCGTCAGTCCATCTGTCCGTCCGTCCGTCACACTGCGGTATTGTGTCAAAACGATGCAAGCCAAGATTACGAGATCTTCACTATGGGCTGCCCCAAGGATCTAGTTTATCGTCACAAAATTTTGTGCCGTGAGTGAGGGGGTTCCCTTCGAACTAGGGCGTCTAAAAAGACGTTATTTTGCCATCATTGACTTTTATAGCGTAAACACGGTTGCAGATAAGTACAGACTTGCTGCATATCATAACAAGCAAATTGTGATGGGCTTCTTAAATTTATCAACATCGATGACCTTGAACGACCTTGAACCCTTTTCCTCCCCAAAAGGGGGTTTTAGTGAATTTTTCGCAATTTTTGGCTGCAGCGCTCATTTCAACAATGAATTGCGACGAAATAGCTGGAAGTAGACCAAGACAACACGAGTATGTAATTTTCAACACTAAACGTAGATTTTAGCTGTCCAAGTCCCGACCCCTTAGATTTAAGGAGGCCCGCGCAGTTTTGCGTCAAAGACGGCTACTCCCCCCTAAAAGTGGTTATTTTACCACTATTGGCTGTTGTAGCGTGAAAACGGTTGCAGATAGGCACAGACATGCTGCTTATATCATAACAAGCAATAGTGACAAGCTTTTTAGTGTTGTCAACATCAATCACCTTGTGTGACCTTGTTTTCTGCAATTTGTGGCTGCGGCGCATGCAGATTTCAAGAGTGAATTGGCACGAAATGGATGAAGATAGACCAAGACAACCTGCGAACAGGAACTGCTAGGATGACGCGCGTCTCATAAACTTTGCTCAAATTACTTGTGGTTTATCTAGTACGTAGATTAAATTGGCAGGCAAATGGCAGTTTTACCCGGCAAATTACACAGCGTATCGTATCGAATCACGACACGAATGGAAAACGGTGCAACTCTAATGGTTCCCGGCTTGTCACAACTACAAGACCGGTAGTGTTGCGACACTATTCGGTTCTCTATTATTCACTGTCTGACAGTCGACTAACCTAGCCTTATCGAGCCAATAATCTGCATAGATGACGTCGCTCGTCTGCCTAGTGCATAACTCTATTGCACAGCCGTAGTCAGGGACATCTGTCGTCATGTCAGATCTCTAGCCGTGACTTTATGTGCATTTACTATATAAAATTGTACAAAAAGTACAAATAAATAAAAAGTTGACGATCTCTGCTGAGCGTATGATGATTGCAATATAATATTATAACTAAACTCAGTATCGTTAACGTCACTGGTAGCAAGCAATCACGGCAAATAAAAAATATTAATATAAACATTGTATTCGTGCTGCAGAAAAAGTTTCACGGATTACGAAGTAATAAACTTATGCACAGATCGAAGCACTTGTCCAATGATAAATAAATGTATCGCCTAAAACAGTACATTTTAGCTAGCATTATCCGCTCCATATTATGTGCCATTTTTTGATAAAAACAAGTGTATCAACTAATATTTATATTTATATTAATTATTATATTTGTAGTCCATTTGTTTCAGTAGCTTTGTTTTCGTTTCCTGTTTGTTTGTTTGTTTATTTCCTGTCACTAAACGACGAATAAAGTTGAATGTATAGCAGACTTTATACAGGATTTGACGGTCTCTGCTGTAAGTTTGACAAATCATCATGAAGACGAAAAAGGGCGCATTGTGTATGCAAGTGCATGCGCTGGTGCGGCAGTTAATCTGAATACCTGTGATGATACCTGCGTGACGTCAGCAAGGTAAGGCCAGGTGGATAGACGCAGCAAGGATTTATCATCGTCAATGACACGAGTCCTCCGATGCCACGCCAACTGCATGGAGTATATGCAGGCTGGGTCGATTCTATCTATTCTCACGGGCCTGCAGTCACTCACGTGAACTTTGAACGGCACGTGACGACTCCGCAGTGCATGCTGGGTACATTCATCTGTGACGTCCCGTCACGAGTCAGTCAAAGAATGCGCATCACATATAGACGTACGTCAGTAGATTAATCTGTCTCGTGCACAGAATTCACCGAAGTAACGTTCTGATTACAACCGCGAGCCTATACGGTTTTTAGCTATGCGACACTTTGGCGTCTCCAGCTGGGGTATGCACTGTGGCACGTGCTCGTCGTGCACCCCTCAACGTCTAAGATTTAATTTTTACGGTCATCTCAAAGCCGCACAAAGTTTGACATTCGACCTCATGTGCTTGCATGCTCAGAAGAAACCAATATAGCGTATTCTGCGGATAGTTGTGTCACTTTGTTGCACGAATTTTATGATATTTTTGCCTGTCGTCCTTAAAGTGTTTTTCTGAGTTTCGTATTTTCTTGCATCAAATTTTGACGACGCCACTAATACGGCATTAATTAAATTAATTGGCGCATTAGACAGCCTATACGACAACGGCCATAGGCCTATAGGCCTACGAATATATGAAAATAGGCAGTGAATCCTGTAGCAACAGCATCACCATAAGCAATATAAGCAGGATGGACCTCAGTAACATTGTGATAATTTGCATTTAGTGAAATTAAATATTATACACGTAGGCTTTATTTATTTGTAAATAATAACAAGAAAAATAAAGTTGTTTAATATTATGTACCTGGTAGACTACCGTGTTTTCGCCGCAATTGCCAAGTTGAGATGATTTGTCATTTTTTTGCTAGCTTAGAAAAAGGTAGAGTTTGACTTTTTAGCAGTACATACGGAGTTGTTCTGACACGAATGGTTGGATAAATGTATGTTCGGCGCTGAATTGAGGGGCGGATGAAACAACAAGGCAATTAAACCGGCAACGAACGTTCGTGACTGCATCAGCAGTCGGTCTGCAAATAAAAGCAGCGCCAACTCAGGGGATTTCTAGCAACGAAATACGATTAGCCGACCTCGGACGACGCATCATGCATGGAATCAGCTGCGACCTTTGATAGACCACCCACTGCAAATCTTCCCCTGCTGCTACTGTCAATAGTCGTTTGTTATCGCCGTGTCATACGAGAACCGAAACAGCTTTTATTGCTCGTCGATACGATACGATACGATAATTGGATCTAGCATTCTACGCTAAAATATGATGGGTGACGAAGATTCTAGCAAAAAGCAGATGAATGACAACAAAGAACTAAAAAACGAAAATATATTACCACAAAACGTATAGTTTTGTTGCAATTGTGATTGTTCTGAATGTTTTACGCGTCTGTTTTTAGTTATCGCGAATGTTACAGCTTAGGCCAACAGTAGACGATTCGGAGATCACTTAGCATTCAGTAGCATGTAAGGACGATCTCTCGATCAATAAAACACCAGATGTCGCTGCCGTCTGTGCTGATTTCTGGGTCCGGTTTGGGCGGACGTATTTGGACTGATCGTGGCTGGACAGCGTGCGTAGACACGCGCGACGGCGATGGTGGTGGCGCCTAGCGAATGTCAGCCGCAACGCGCCATGACGGATGGATGGCCGGTCATTGGACGCACGAACGGACATCGCGATTTTGTTGTTACGGCACGGTGACGATTGTTTTGACATAATCCGACTGTTCGCCGCGTCGTCCGAAAAACATCGACTAGATTGCCGCATTAATCACCACCTCTCGCCGTATGGTCTCAAACGGCGTGGTATCGCGGCACAAAAGGGAGATTTAAGGTGATTTGGCCCCCGAATTCCGAGACCCGATTCCCCTCTCGGTTGCAATTTGAGTTTTAAATAAGACAAAGGAATACGTGCGTGAACGAAGGTGGATCGATCTGTTCACTGCATTTTCGCGTTGGAAACGGATGTCATATGTTTAAACTCATGGTGAAATGTAAGACATATGCTTCATAAAAATGTCTTGGTTTTTTCGTTCACAAAAAAAATTGATATCAAGTTGCCAACCTCGACACTCTTACGCCGTGGTTACACGTAAAACACAAGCTATAGGTAAAAAATGTTTTGTGCTTTATTTTGCGTGCAACCACGTCTAAGACATTGTCAGCAAGTAATTTGAGAAAAGCTCACGTGATGCGCGATAACGAAAAACTAGAGACCTTGTGGCAGCCCACGGTGGTGATTTCGTGATTATAGAATGCACCGTTTTGATAGAGATTACGAGTGTGACAGACGGACAGACAGACGGACAGACAAACAGACGTCTAGACGATGGCTAAGACGCGAGATGCAGTTTGCTATCGCGCGTACGCTCTAAAATATTTGGCAGCTGTCTTAATCTCGATTAGACGAAGGTCATCGATATTAACATTTTAAGAAGTTCGTCACTAGTGCTTGTTATTATAAGCAGGATGTCTGTGCCTATCTGCAACTGTTTTCATGCTAGACGAGGCAATATCAGTAAGATAACCACTTTTTAGAGGGGTACCCCTTTTTACGCTCGCGTGCGTAGGCCTTCTCGAACCTAAGGGATTGGCATTTGGACTGCTAAAATTTCCGTTTAATGCTGAAAATTTTATGTGCAGGTTGTCTTGGTCTATCTTCAACTATTTCGTCGCAGTTCACCCATGAAATGTGCGATGCAGCCAAAAAATTGAGAAAAATTCACTAAAAACTCCCTTTTGGGGGTTCAAGATCGTTCAAGGTAATTGATGTTAATAAAATTAAAAAGCCCATGACCAGTGCTTGTTATGCTAAGCAAAATGTATGTACCTATTTGCAGCCGTTTTCACACTAGAGAGCCAATGGCGGCAACATAACGTCTTTTTAAAGGGGGTACCCCTCTTTGACGCCCTCGTTCGAATAGAACACCTTTACCCAGGGGCACGAAATTTTGTCACGAAAAACTAGAGACCTTGTGGCAGCCCGTGGTGGTGATTTTGTGATCCTAGCTTGCACCGTTTTGATAGAGATCACGAGTGTGACAGACGGACAGACAGACGGACAGACGAACAGACGTCTAGACGATGGCTAAGACGCGCGATGTATTCTGCTATCGCGCGTACGCTCTAAAATATTTGGCAGCTGTCTTTTGCGTTGTAATTATGGTCACATGAAAAGCTTGACATAAAACACCAAACGTTTGCAAACTTTTTTGCACTTTTTTGTTTATAGCATGTAATTATGGTTTTGTCTAATGACAATATTTGTTTGGCAATCGAGTGGTGCGCTTGAAAACAATTTTCTAACTAACCTACAACGATACTGCCCATCACTTCACAGTATCAGTTATCCGCGAAGTTTTCAGGCATCGTTAACTTGGCTGATACATGTAGGCCTATATGAATGAAGCAGAGGTCTCTGCATTCAACGTCAGTGGGCTGCTGATGTTGTGATGCCGCAGATGCTGCTGCTGCATGGCGCCACTGCACTTTTGATGACCGCTGTGGGACCTAGAACAAACCATATAGTCCGGCCTGGCACGGTGCAGAGGTGAAGGAATGGCAAAAATTTCGATCCGCTATCCGTCCGCGGTTCGCGTGGCATCTGTCCAATTCACAGGTTAGAGATCTCAACATGAACATGCACGCAAGTCAAAAATCTTTTTTTAGTCTGCAGGCAATAGGTCTACATCAGAGATCAGTCACCATACATTGTGTATATCTCTTTCTACATACATATTAGGCTATATTCATTTTTACTTCTCGCGTGCTACGTTCACTCACTCACTGGACACACCTGGTTGTCGAACGACGGTCACACACAAAAAGAGGTCGACCATATTTTATCCAACAACCGCACCATGTTCAAATCACTCCCTGTGCATAGGGGAGCCGAGGCTCCAGCCAACGCTGATCATAGGCTGGTTATCGCCAAAACGCGCTCACTACACCCAATGAGAGTCATTAAACCACAAGCGTAGCGAAGAGGAGTATATGAGATCAGTGTAATATTGAGTACCGACCAACGACCGACCTCTGTTCCTGAAAGAGCCTTCCTGGAAAAACTTCAAACAGCCATATCTCCATAACGGTGCTAGATAAACGCATGGTCACAATAGACCTCCCATAGAAAGTCGACCACCGGGAGTCGAATGGTCACGTGACCGATGACGTTACGTGACCCCAAAAGATCAAGGTCATGACCCCATTATCTTTGAGGGGCCATATTTTTATAACGGTGTCAGATAGGCGGGAAGACAATTTCCAATAACGACTTCCATGCCAGTCGCTATAGTATAATATTTGTCCGGTCTCAAATTGACGCCAAGTCTCCAATGCAAGTTGAAAGGAACGAAAAAGCACTTAGAAAAATACAGAAAAAAATAATGCGCGCGAGGAGTACATTAGATTGGTCACAATCTAATAATATTTTTGTAATTCATTGACAATATTTTTTGAAACAAAACAACAAAAACCGGAGTCGTGGAAAATAACTAATTACAAAAAAAATCGTCCTTTGAATTTACAGTAAACTCGTACTGTGACAATAACACAACAAAGCAAACTGTCCGAGAATTTAGAATGTAATCATGTGAATGAAAAACTTCATAAATATGTACATAAAAACATGCAGCTATTTATTTATTTATTTAATAGCAAAATCGTACACGTAGTACATAAGAACACAGAAGAAAAAAGCTAATGAAATAAAAAAAATGAAAAAATACACAGTAATACCAAACACAAAATAGAAACTGTGCTATACGAGCACTAATTCGTACATAACGACGCAATTGCCTGGCAAATGTCTAATGACACAAAATTATCATCAGTCAGCCTACACAACCCGTCTCTGACCATTACTAGTTCGTACACCAACCGGGCCTGCCAAAAGACGTCTGGGTCCATACTGTTTTCAACAGACTTGTAACAAGTCCAGCAAAAGCCAAGTCCAAGTCCAAGTCCAAGTCCCCTATCCTCAAGTCCAAGTACAAGTCCAAGTCCACCTTAAACGGGCAATTCCAAGTCCGAGTCCAAGTCCTCTTCAAAAAAGGCAAGTCCAAGTCCAAGTCCAATCCAGTAGGAAAAAACGAATCTGCAAGCAGTTTTATCCCATTCCAATATTATTTCTCTTGCTGTTATTGAATAAAACACTTTATCGTACACAAAAAAGAACTAATCCTTAAATATTGTTAGCAATTTTAATTGATGACATTAATTTGGCCGTCTTTGATAATTTTACACAGTCCAACATCTAAACTTGTTCACACAATGTTGCATTTCAAAAACACCAGTTCAGACAGAAGTTTGTTGGACATTCTTGCTCTGTTCGGGCGTAGCACAATGCCCCCATGGCTGAAAACCCTTTCCACTGGTGCACTTGAAGCAGGAATGGCAAATGTACTGCGCACAGCTGGTATCAGTTTGTCATATGTGGCGTTATTGCGAACCCAGAAGTCAACCGGCTCTGAGTCACAGTCACCATCCATTGCACGTAAGTATCTGGCTAAAAGCTCGGCCACTGAAACATCAGTCGCAGTGTCACTGTGGTGTTCTTTGTGTTGCATAAGTAAGAAAACACAAATGGCGTATTGGCATCGTTTTTACACTGATTTACAAGATCACAGCGAAGTAGTCTGTTACAGTGCTATCGATCTTGTAGGTACAAAGGACTTGAAAAAAGGACTTGCTGGCAGAGCCTCCAAGTCCAAGTCCAAGTCCGAGTCCATAGCTTTCAAGTCCAAGTCCAAGTCCGAGTCCTTAGAGCCCAAGTCCAAGTCCAAGTCCAGCAAAAACGGACTTAAGTCCGGACTCGAGTCCAAGTCCGGACTCAAGTACTACAAGTCTGGTTTTCAACATGTCTTTGACAGATCCTGGTGAAATTGGACTTAGCAAGATTTTGCATTAACATGTCCGGTATGCACACCTGATACCTTTCACTGAGAAACTGCACATTACGCCATATACATGACTTCATGCCACTAAACAGTACGCCTTGTCTTGCTACATACTTAACCAATCCATTTACTGAATTCACACATGTATGTATAAAATTATAGAAACGTTTACACAAAATATCCATCAAAGGCAAAAAGTCTAGATCGGCCCCTGATGACGGTTTTTGTTTGCACTTTAATACGTGCAACAGCGAAGCGTCTTTCGTCATTACGAGATTTTGCTCTATTGAAGAATGTTTGTGATGCACATCAATGACCAATATAGCTAATCATTGTTATTTTGCACCAATGCTGTCAACGGTCAGTTGTTGAAGTCTGAAATTGCTGCGGATCAGAATATCTGTGAATCCTGTAACTTCAGGCGCGGTGCAGTCTTCGTCGTGTGTTGATTCAAACGTGTTGCGATGAGCTACAGTAGATGCAATTCGCGCGCGAAAACAAGCGTCGATTTGCACATCAACAAATCAAGTCTGTCCGACCAGTGGACGAGCGCATCCAATCAATCGTGTACCACTGCGCATGCGCGCGCACCTGCTCATAATGCATCTGTTCTGATTGCCGCATTCGTAGATGAATGTGAGGTTTACGTGCCACAACCTCGTAACAAAGTGTGACAGACATTCGGCAGTAAATTTTTACTTGTTGCACAGTGCGAGTCGAAAAAGTTAACCCTTTAGTAATGTGTTCAAAAATTTATTTTCAATGGCTGACAATTTTTGGTCGATATTTTATGCTTTGAAATCTATGCCAGTTTCGATTCAATTACGGTTTCTTAAACAGCTAACGAAATTTAGCCAAATATATTTTTTTTAAAGTTTATATTGATGCTTAGAAGCTTATAGGCTACTTTTTCAGCAAAAAAAAACAAAAAACCCAGCTATCGCTAGGACAGCCGACCATACTGGTTGTCATTGACCGTCGAAATCATCCAAAGTCAGTGATTTTCATTTCGTCTAAAAGGGCGTATGCCACTTCCTATTAGTGATTATTAGTATGCCTAACCTAAGACGTATCTCTCACCGTTTCCGAAATATGGCCAGTTTTTCGTTGAAAAACGCACATTTTTCCTACACCGTCCACTTAAGCCCGAATCTGAAAATGTTTTGCTTGCACTAACTAGATCGCTGACATTTTGCATGCCTAAGTCTAAGACATATAGTTAACTATTCGTGTAATTTTTTCCCTTACGGCTTACCCATTAGTTAGAGTACATCCGTTACAGACGACGACGATGGACAGACAAACAGACAACAGACGACAACCGTACCATAAGCTTGACCGTTACTTAAGTGCAGGCGGCTAAAAATTTGAATTAAAAAATGAAGACAATCGAATACAGTGTCAAATTAGTCCATCTATGTATTTTTTTTCTTTTGACGCGCTACAGCTCTGCTGTACGGCGTCTATGGCACGATGTGTCGTCTGCCGTCCGTAATGAATGTATTGTGGCTAAACGGCAGATTGTAGGAAGAGAATTTTACAGTCTTAATTAACTCTGTGTCGTTAACCTAGGCATGCAAAATTTCAGTGATCTAGTGCAAAGAGAACATTTTCTAAGTCGAAATTGAATGATGGAGTAAAATGTGCGTTTGTCAACGGAATATTGGCCATATCTCGAAAACGGTGAGAGATTCGGCCAAGGAATTAATTAGGACCGTAGGACGCGCTATACAAATTTTTTTCGATTGATTGATTGATTTATAATCACTATTAAGAGCGTTGGTCCATCGTTTTCCGCGCGTATTCCGCGTCCTTTTGGCGTCCTTCTGACTTGTACATTATTTTATACGTCGAGTTTCGCGCACAATTTTGAACATGCACAAAATTGTGCGCGGAGCTCGACGCACCAAGCGAATGGTTACGAATGTAAATCGTTGGTGCAGCGCGCTCGACAAACGAGTAACGAATGACGACGAACAACAACGCACAAACCATTTTTCAGTGCGCTCCTCGTGCGTTCTTTATGCGTCTATCCGGTGTGACCGCGTCTTTAGACTTTTGTGAGTACTGCGGCGGTTGAAGCTAAACGGGTGCTTCCATCTGGTGAATACGAACAGTCGAAGGCATTTCAACGTGAACCAGCAGATGGCGCCACCGTCACGTTTGTTGCCGAGGCGAAACGCTACAACTAGACGAAAACAAAACGGTTCGTTTTTAGCCGACTGTTAGGTTGAGCCTTAGGTACGATGTGTCGTCTGTTTGTAACAAATGTATTGTGGCTAAACGGTAAGTCGTAGAAAGTCGGCAATGGTGCCGTTGGATAGAGCGACGACGAGTTCCTATAAACTGTCAATAAGAACCATGTCTCATTGTTTTTGTCTGCAGCGGTTTGGTCGCAATTTCAATGAATCTATCAATTGTATTTATTTGTTTATCATTTATTTTAAATGCAAAATTGCTGCTTGCGGCCATCACCGAATTACCGTAGTGTATTCTAGCGTTCAATATAGCAGCGTCACAAAGCGTGTTGGGACTGTAGTCACTGGAAAATCGCTTTCTTTCCGCGACCGAATGTCGGTTATAAGCGGTACGGTCGGCCTACTCTAGTGACACCTAGGCTTCGTGTCATTTGTTTGCTTCGAGTCTTCGATGCCATCATCGACGCGTAACTGCTGTTAATTTTTGTCGGTACATGTATTTGTTATAATTTGTGCAGTGGCAAATCCGTAACGGTGCAAGATAGACGCATGGTTCCAACGGACCACCAATAGGAAGCCACATTATGCCGAGTCTAATGGTCACGTGACCGATGACGTCACGTAACCCCAAAAGGTCAAACTCGTGACCCCAAAATCTTTGAAGCCCCGTATCTCCGTATCCGTGCAAGATAGACGCATGGTCATCATTGACCACTAATAGGAAAGTGCCCTCGCCGAGTCCGATGGTCACGTTCCGATGACATCACGTGACCCCTAAAGATCAAAATCGTGACCCCAAAATATTTAAAGTTTAGTGTCTTCATGGCCGTGGAAAGCAGATGGTTTATAATTGACCATCAACATGAAAACTTTGTTATTGTAATAAAACAGCAAATATAACTGTACAAACATCAGTTTATAATTCAACAGCACATTGACAGTTAGACGATGTGATGGTGAGTGATATCACCTTTTTTATGATTTTTGCTGTTTTTGATGTGTCAGTCATTGCATGTCGCCGTTAACAAGTGTATAAACTAATGTTTTGTACATTTATTGTCTAATTAAGTCTTACATGTAATTATGACACATTTTATCTAAATGCTGACAGTTGCCGTGCCTCAGACGCTTGCTCCTCTATATACGAGAAACAAGCAAGTGCAGTTTTGCAGTTGTCAATCAAGAAACGCGTTTCTGCGTTTCGTAGCATCTCATATTGACACAAATACAAACAACTCCTGGCCGAATAACGAAACCGAATCAGATTTATTGTAGTGTCAGATTCGGTTAGTCTGTGGCTGGTTCGCGACTAACTCAATCGCGATAACTCGTAGCTAATGACAAACAAAAAACGGCGGCCTTGCTTTTTTGCGGATTTACTGTATGAATGCAGTGGCGTAGACAGAAATTTCAATGGGGGACCTCGTCTCCTTTACCTTTCCTCCCATGTTCCCTTTTGCCTCTCCCTTTTTTCCCCTTTTACCCCTCCTTTCCCTTCCCTGTCTTCCCCTCTTTTCCTCCCCCTCCCCTTAGAAGTAGAACATCCTAAAATCCAGCAATGGGGTCTGAGGGAGCGCTGTGAGCTCCCCCAGCCTGGTCTGGGGCAAAGCCGCAGTCGAAATTAAATTTGGTGCATTTTAGCTTTAACAGGTAGCAACAATTTTAATTATTTTCCCCAAAACTAACTGACCAAATTGGCAAATTTCGTGCAGTTTAAACGTGTGCTTGTGTTTGTCTGGAGGATTGGGGGGCTGGGCCCTCTACCCCCTTGTCTACGCCACTGTATGAATGAACACATACACAAATACAAAAACACGCGATTACCATTCAACAGCTAGTCTGTCAAAGAACGGATTAGCGTACTATAGGCCTACATGCCTGAGTGACTGCACTACAGTAGGCCTAGCTATTGGATTTGTCATGGAATTATCGGTAACATACAAGCGCATTCGCCCGTTTAACATGATAAACCTCTATCCTATAATGAATCTGTTGCAGCCTTTCTAAGAATAATGGGTCTACAATAATTCTCGACGTTTTCGTTCTTTTATGTTTCTATCCTCGTAACAAATTATGTAGGCCTACTAAATTTCGGATAATCTGTGTCGCTTGATAGTCTTCGTTGATTCATACGCTAATGCTACGTAGGCCTACTGTGCGCTGTGCAGATCATGTCTATTTCTGATAGTATTAGATATGCGAATATCTAATTCAGTTTGGGAAACACATCCGGAGGAAAACAGAATAGCCTAGGTTTATCTAGGCCTATCAGGGCAAATTCCCGAAAAATATGACCTCTAAGGGCATTTTTAAATAGAGGCTAAAAACCTGATTTTTAACACAATTTGAACATGCCAAATCCCTATTTCCAAGCAAAATTTTGAGCCTTTGACCATGTAATATGGATAAACGATATGGCGGCCAAATTTTAATACATGTAGTGGATTACATTTGTGCAAAATTTCACAAGTGTATCTCAGTCAGTGGCTAAAGTATTACGTTTCGTAAAAAAATACAAAATGGCGGCCACCGCCATCTTGGATTTTGTAAATTGTTAAATGTAACGGCATAACTGCATGCAGGACGTCAAACTTAGTTTGCATACCAAATATCATGTGCATGTGTGCAACAGAGACGAAGTTATGACTGAGCGATAATCTAAAATTAAAATGGCGGCCGCCGCCATCTTGAATTTGCTGTCAGTATCCATTTTGGCCACATGGTTTACTTACGGCAGCGGTGGACTACATTTGTGCAAAAGTTTACAAATATATCTCAATCAACGGCTGAGTTATTACGTTTTTGTGAAAAAAAAATATAAAATGGCGAATGCCGCCATCTGAGATAAATATTTTATAATTTTAGACCACTTGCAAAGTCTTTTTGTTTCCAGAAAGTTGTATTTCAAATTTCATGTTGATTGCATTTGTATTTCTGGAGATATTGCAATTGGAAAATTTTTACAAATTTGGCTTAAATTGCCTATTTGGGCTCCTCAAAAATCGTGCCGTTTTCAGGGTTCTGTAGCTCTGAAACCCCTTGGCCGATTAGACCTATCACAAAAATTGGCAGAAAATATTCTTGTTGTGGCGTGAGTCACGTGACACGTCACGCAAATTTTGACTTCAATCAGCTGAAAAAGATCATGGCTGCGCATGCGTGAATCTGTCCCGGTCGTAATTTTTGGTCAGCCGTAGTGCACTGAGCTCAGGAACGAAATATAACCTTGACCTTTGACCTTTTTGTGGTGCGTCGAATTTCATTGAGAATAAAAACGGTAAAACTAGGCCTACAATTGCTAAGTAAAATATAAACGTGCGTCGTCCCACTGCTGACTGATTATGCGGCTGTCCATTCCGTACTGCAACAACAGATAGAAGCTTAGTTGCCCGGTTATTTTCACGGCTGACGTCACCTAGCCTGTCTAATTTACCGCCAACGTCGGTCAGGTCAACATGTCGTTAGTCGTAGATGCGTCATTTTCTATTTGATGTCCTCTAAGCATGACCTTTGACCGTTAAAAGTAAAAAATGATACGCCGATTACTCCTGTCCCGAAAAACGCTCATATCAATTTTAATTTCTCTACAGTTTTTTTTGTTTTTGAAATAGGTCCAGGACTCTGTACGGGACAGATGGACGACTGAGAGACGGAATGTAACACGCTCTAATAGAATAGCATATCTATGCAAAATGCTGCAAATGGCAAAAAAGACAAACTAGCATATAACATACCGTACGCAAAACTACGAGCCTACGTAGTTACATGTAATTGTAAAAGAACCCCGGCTAAACCTTTTAGCCTAAAACTAAGTGTATCAGCAAAGTGTGCGTGATACTGTGATAAGAACGGCGGTCGTTGAAGGTGGAAAAGCTCTGAGATTGTGAGAGGTCGTGACAGTCGACCTTCATATAGAGGACGAGCGCTCACTACACGGGCGCTGCCTGGCAGTCGACGGACTGGTGACATTACAGATGTCCGCCTGTGTGTTTGACGCTAATGCTACTGCAACAACGACGACGACGACAACAACAAGTACTATCAATACTACTACCATGACTACTACAACAACGTAGGCCTACTACACTGTGTCCCAAAAAAACATCCCCGACATTTTCAACTGTATCTTGAAAACCAATTACCAAATTTTAATAATTTTTGGCAAAAATATTCCTGACACAACTTGCCATCAAATGACAGTTCAGCTTCCCACCTCACCCAATGTATGCTTCTGCACTACCTAGGGAAAGCAGATCAAGCGAAATATGCATTAAAATAAACTGCAAAGCTGAAAAAAACATCCCCAACATTATCGATCGTACCTAGAATAAAGATTAGCAGATTTTAATATTAATTGGCAGAAATATTTATGACACAACTGGCTATGAAATAAGTGTTTTAGTTTTTACCTCACCCAACGTCTGCTTTTGCACTACCTGGGGAAAGCAGACCAGGCATAGTACGTGTTAAAATGAATGGAAAAACGTCAATAAATTTTATCTGTTCTAATTTGTGGGCCCCAACAGCAGGTCTATTACATTTTACAAGGTTTGACTGTCTTGCAGCAGTGTGTCTACCAGAAGAAATTTAAGAATGTAACGTCAAGAAGTGACTGGTAGAGCCTGTATTGGTCAGAAGCAGAACATTATCGATACTGCAGCTGTCAAGTGGGCCAGTGTACAAGTATCATAGTGGGCCAACACTTTGAGCAGTTTTACTGCAGGCAGTTGAAAAATGGACAACTGAATGAAATGTCAGCCACAGTGTCAGAAATGTGAACAAAGTGTGTTTTTTACGCATTATGTTAATTAAGCAATCATGTCGCATTGAATAAAAAAGTGATATTTTGTTTGTTCTATTTTCACCAGGTAGTGTAGAAACAGATGTTGAGTGAGATGGGAAATTAAATTGTCACTTGACGACAAGTTGTCTCAGGAATATTCGTACCAAAA
>Ga0209367_1006202_pt1 | contig 16579 bp, 9 predicted proteins | sample WorMetLIZISLAND2_FD_187412 | JGI IMG/M metagenome (GOLD analysis project Ga0209367, IMG submission 187412) | Marine gutless worms symbiont microbial communities from Max Planck institute for Marine Microbiology, Germany - Olavius geniculatus... ... | reverse complement strand
GGAGGGTAGCTGTCTTTGACGCCCGCCTGCGCCGGCCTCCTTGAACCTAGGGGGTCGGGACTTGGACAGCTAAAATCCACCTTGAATGCTGAAAATTTCATACGCAGGTTGTCCTAGTCTATCTCCAGCCATTTCGTCGCAATTCAGTGTTGAAATGTGCGCTGCATCCAAAAAATGCGAAAAATTCACTAAAAACCTTTTTTTTGAAAAGTTCAAGGTCGTTCAAGGTCATCGATGTTGATAAATCCCAAAAGCCTGTCACCAGTGCTTGTTATGATAAGCAGCATGTATGTACTTATCTGCAACCGTTTTCACATTATTCGAGCCAATAACGGCAAAATGACGTCTTTTTAGGGGGGTACCCCTCTTTGACGCCCTCGTTCGAGGGGAACCCCTGCACCCAGTGGCACGAAATTTCGTCACGATAAACTAGAGACCTTGGGGCAGCCCACAGTGAAGATTTCGTGATCCTAGCTTGCACCGTTTTGACACAGCTCACGAGTGTGACGGACGGACGGACGGACGGACGGACAGACAGACAGACGGACGGACGCCCAGACAATGGCAAAGACGCGCGAAGCATTCTGCTTTCGCGCGTAAAAACGAAAACTTACCATTTGCAAAGACTAAAAACCGGAATGTACTGAATGTACAGATCAAAAACAGCCGAACGCAATTTGCCTATGAGAAATAAATCATATTTGTAATTTTGTATGTTTATGTTTTAACAAGAACAAAAACACGACATTAAAAGCACAAAAAACATTTAAAAAAACATTTTTAGAAACATGTTTTTTAAACTTGAAAAACATAAAAATGTTTTTTTACATCTATGGTTTGTGCGGTTTCGTCTGACATTATAATCGGGTAGTACATAATATACAGAGCCATCTAGCGACTGTATGCTGCACTAGTCGACATCGACGTCGACGGCACAGTAATAGCCAGTCAGCAGATCATTCAACACAGCAGGCCTAGCTTCGTCGATGCCTGGTACGGCTGTCAATGTCCAATTAGGTACGATTCAATCGTGCGCCGATGCAGTCGCTATCAATGACGATGAGGGCGGGAGAGGGTCTTGGTCTATCTGCGACGGAGGCGACTCTGCGACCGGTAGTGTCTCAAAACGTGACTGTCACAGCTCCCTGGAGTGTCGTTAAATGTAGGTTTCGTATACCGCTGATGCCTGACGCTCCCTGCGTGCGGACGTTGTGGGTAGTGTTTGAACGATTAAAACGTTGGACTTGTGATCAGAAGGTAGTTGCTTCGACTCCCGGTCGAGCTGTTACCAAGTGGTTAGTACGTATTTGGGTGGGTGACCCTCTAAACCATCTCGGTATATAACTAACACCAAGGTCAACTCAGTCTTCCATCCCTTCGAGCTATAGATAAATCGAGCGCTGGCATATCTGGCTGGGGTTATGGAGGGGCGCGTTTGCCTGGGATCCCATGATTCCATATGGCGGGTGGCGCTCTGTAGCTCTGAAATGGCTATGCCATTTAACCATTTAACCATATGGGCGGCGGGGCTACTTCACTCGTCGTCGATAACCCACATTCCTAGACACTTCTGCCGGGGTTAAAAGGGGAAGCCCACGTTACCAGACACTGCTGTACGTGGCTTTGCCTTTGTCATCGTCGGCAAACAGGCGCGCGCAGCAATCATTGAACGCTGACAATTGCAGCCAGAGACGCAAGCTACAGCGACAGACAAGCGACCAAGCAAACAATGCTTTCTCCCTCCCTCTCTGTGTGGTCAAAGTTCCACTTGCTTTGATTTGTTGTAGATTTGTTGTACACGTTGTACGACCAATAGCGTCGATCCGTCGTCAGTAGGCCTATTGGTTGGGGGCATTTTTTCACCCTTGCATTTGTGATTATCCTACATTTTCTAATCTCGCATTTTCAGTATTCCCATTGGGAAACGGGAGGAGACGGAAGGTCAAGGCGCCACTCCTGCGATTTTGGTTCCGCGTTTTCCAGTTCTGCATTTACTACCCACCCGTGCATTTCTCGCGGTCTCGCGTTTTCGGCGTCCCATGTCCAAATATTAGGAGCCCGAGACCCCTGTCCCCATGACTGACGCTAAGGCCGCATCAAATGGTAGTAGAGGAGTTTGGGCTTATACGACAAGTCGTTCGACTCGGAGAAATGATGTAGACTACTCTGCTCAGTACCATGATACACTTCATTGACTAATTGGACTGACGACGAGCTCCATTCGTCACGATCAACCGCCATTCATTGGTCGACGACGTCTATAGGATATTATAGGCAAACATACCCGACACCACTATTATTGGCTTTATTTACCAAAAATCTCTAGCGACGAAGACGCTTTACATATCACCAAAGTTAGTAGGCCTATTAACTGCGCCCAACTGATCGTTAGAAGCTTGAAGAAACTGCTATGGTTTGAATTGTATAGAAAAATGACTGGAAATTGCCAGCGGATAAGCAGACGCCTGCGGTGGGCGTATAAGAAGCCACATCGTTAAACGTAAAGTAAACGTTGACCAAATGCCCGATATGAGCGCAAGAAGAGCTTATTTCAAGTGGGACTCGAGCGTTATAGCATTTAATACACCGCAAGCACGAAGAAACGACCGAGCACCCCACAACATTATTATTATTATTATTATTATTATGCACGAAAATTATTATCGTGTCATTTAATCTAAGTAGACTTCAAGGACACGTAACATAATTACACTAAGAGTCGACATGTTCGGCAAACAGAAAACTAGGAGAACTAGAATGAGCGTCACTAGTAGGATGTTGCGAACAACTATACGTCATCAAATGATGCTTAAAAGTCGACAGTGACGACGATAACGTGACAAACGATGGTAGACTGTTCCATGCACGGGCAGCAGCAACCGAGAAAGCGCGATCCCCGATCGTGCTGCAACGAGTCACTGGAACAACGACCGCCGTTGATGGGCTGGAAAGCAAACTCCTCCTCGTGGTGACGTCAGTTGCGCGGTTGATGCTGTCGGCGAGGTACACAGGTGCTGTGCCGTTGAGAGACCGGAAGACGAGGCACGACAGCTTAAAGGTAATCCGTTCCGGAATCCGAAGACAATGGAGTTCACGGAGTAATGGTGTCACGTGATCGAACTTCCCCTCGGAACATACTATACACATTTCTTGTGAAACGTTTAAATCTAGGCTACAAACCGAAGTGTTTGCCGTCGACTATCTCGATACCTAAAACAAGTCAGCGCCAACGCAGCGCTTCTGATTCACACTTAACTTTGTGACAATGGCGCTATATCAAATTGTTTTTAGGTTTAGATTATTTCTCTATAGCGTGGTCTGTCTGTCTGCCTGTTTGTCGTCTGTCTGTCACAATAGTGCACCCTGCTTAAAGCGTTCGACGGATTTAGACGCCATTTGGTAAGTACGTTTGTAAGGGGGAGGAAATTATAGGGATTCCTTGACTCCGCCAAAAAAACAGAAAATCTTAGGGGTCAAATCCCCAGCCAAAACATGTAATTATTGCAAACTGCAGCCATACCGTCAGTCCCATGCTGCCACCTACATGCAACACGAACGAAGATCGTTCCCGCCTTTTACCAAATTACCTTGATCTTTGTTATTCATGTGTTACCGTCATGTTTCAAAAGTTATAGTTTTTTTAATGAAAAACCAATCTCAAAGCTCACTTGCCATAAGGGATAACATAGTGTTACCTGCCACCCGACACAGGTGAACGCGTCCCGTCATAACTCCAACCAAACAGGTCGGTAGCCTACTCGATTTGCTTACATCGGAGGGATGTGTGGGAAATAAAGTCGAAAGTATTTCCAACAAAAGACGCCAATTGATGAGAATAGAAAGAGCTAAACTGACATCGTTAAAGCAACAGTTGCTGTGTATGCGTCTAGAAACTCGTCGGCAGGCAAACGGCAATGCATCGCGCGACAAAAGCCGATACGATACGATACATGAACGACAGCCGTCCGTCCGAATAAGCCTTCTCAATGGCGAACCACCAATCAATCAGTTCAGACAAGAGCTGAACGCTATACACTGCGCGTCTGTCAGGCCGTACTAGAGTTTTCCTAAGGGTTCGACTCCAACCAGTGCCACGAGGCCTCGAAGCACCTTTCCATTAATCCAACTAAGGGAGTTTGGTGAGCGCTGTAAGCTTTCCAGTGAGGTTTGGGGCAAAGTCCCGGCCACAAACGCATTCTGAGCTCGAAACGCCACTGCAGCTGTACCGCAAGATTTGCATTCGTCATACGCAGCGGTTTTGCCGCAATTTGCAGCGCAAGTATTTGGGAGAGTTGACGGAAGTTATCGTTAGGCCCTTATATCGTAAATTATATAAGTAACTCAAGTAAGCAAATAACTCCGTTTACATTTGCTGGCCTTGGGGCGCAGACGCAGGTCGGTTTCCACTAGCGACAGCTGGGCTTCTGTTTTTTCCCATTGTGGCGGACGTTGCCGCCGCTGGTGCTCGGTCCTAGGCTTGCGACTAATTGACCTATAGGCATATGTTTGTGATGCGGCGCACGTAGCTAGCTAATCGTCAACGCCTGCGCGCTGAGATTTCATGGACCTACTGCGACTTACCGAAAACTCCCAACTGGACAATAGACGCACTAATAGACACTGAAAAATGCCGTACACGAGCCGACAGCCAAGTAGAGGCTATTATAACGACTTCTCTCCGTTCCCGCGGCAGATGCAAATGACTCAATTCACCGCGAGCACTATACCGCAAAAACGTTTTCAGCACGATAGTGAATGTAAGTTAAAATAAGGAAACTAGAAAAAGACATCAAAAATGTGTAACTAACGACTTCACAATATACGATTCTAATGTTGTAGCAGTTGTCCAGTTTGTCTAAAATAGGCCTACTGCAAAACTCTGTTTACAATTTAGGCAAATTTTCAACTTTTTAACCCTATTATTTTTCTCCCGGTTCCTGCCCTTTTGGGGTTAATGTGACCGGACTATAAGCCTAATCCTACCTTTCAGAAGTGCGTACGTTCCGTTATCTTGCGTTTTGCAGTGCATCGTCGACTGATGGGATTGGGACATACTGCAAAATAATGTCGTTCCACATGCAAGCAATCGATCGCGGACCCCGAGACTCAAAATTCACCAACCATACGTCCGAACTAATGCCACGCAGTAGATGCACTGTAATGACCCACCGGTGTAGACAGCATCAGAAGTGGTGTCCGAACATAACCCCCAGAGAAAGAACCCCTCTATGACAAAACACCCGCCTTTAATGCCGAGATAAAACATAAGAATAACAATGACACTAAATGCGAGCGAACAGAGCGACAGAACTAAACTGAAATGAAATAATAAAAAACGAAACGACATGAAATAAACTCAACTGAAATATTACGTGCAGCACTTCATATTTCATTTAAGTTTAATTCATTTCCGTCGCTTTAAACACACCTTTAATATAGTATCGACAAAAAGTTTCGCCTACATAAAACCCCTACTGATGCAAACTCACATTATGCAGGCACGAACATTACAAAATGCTTCCGTTTAGTTAAGGGGGATGGAAGTTGTGTCATATAAGAGAGGAGATTCTGTCCTATAGGGGGATTATGTCCGGAGAAGAAGCAAATGGAAGAACGCTCGTTCAAGTAATGGACATGTAAGGACTTAGACAGTCAGTCATCGAGGGCTGAGTGGCGTGCGGTATGCGGTCTTGGACGATGAAGCTCGTCAGAGAAGACAGACAACGATCATCACCCATCCACTTGGCCCGCCCGACGCACCGTAAAGCCTGCTTTCCATCCAGAGATGTTAAGTTCTCGCGGCCAAAGTGGTCTCGAAGACAAATTCTGGCCCCGGTCTTGGCCTCTGCTTTGAACAATTGGCCTCGGCCTCGAACTTGGCCTCATGTTTCTAGCCTTAGCCTCGTCCTCGGTCTCGGGAGTTTGGCCTCGTTTAACATCACTGTTTCCCCTCAAAGCAACGCATGCAACACGCCACACGTCACACGTCAGGCTCAATCAACGTTGATAATGAAATTGGTCATTGTCGTCGCTGGCTTGAGTGCGATGTTTGACATTGCACAAGGTAGTGTAACGACACCTATGGGGCGTGGTGGGATCTTTAGTCTTAATGTAATTACAAATTTTCTGCTGATTCCGACAGTGAAAAAAATTTTAAAATCGGTTAATATTTGATGAAGTTATTGGCATATAAAAATTGTGTACCATTTTTGGCCCACCCTGCATATAACAAGAAATCTGAGCTAATGCTCATGAGACGCGCGAGAGCTTATAGCAGTTCCTGTTCGCAGGCTATCTTGGTCTATCTCCATCCATATCGTCGCAATTCACTCTTCTGCAGCCAAAAATCGCCAAAAATATCACTAAAACCCCTATTTTTAAAGTTCAAGGTCAATCAAGGTCATCAATGTTGACAATCCTAACAAGCTCGTCGCCAGTGCTTGTTATGTTAAACTGCATGTCTGTGCCTATCTGCAACCATTTTCACGTTAGACAAGCCAGCAGCGGATAAATAACCCCTTTTTAGAGGGAAACTCCTCTTTGACACCCGCATGCGCAAGCCTCCTTGAACCTAGAGAGTCCGGACTTAAATTATTGCTAAAATCAACATTCAATGCTGAAAATTTCATACGCAGGTTGTCTTGGTCTATTTCCAGTCATTTCGGAGCAATTCACTCTTGAAATGCATGTCACAGCCCGAAATCACAAAAAAATCACTAAACCCCCTATTTTGGGGGTTCAAGGTCATTCAAGGTCATCCATGATGACATTTCTAAGAAGCTCGTCGCCAGTGCTTGTTATGATAAGCAGCGAGTCTGTGCCTATCTGCAACCATTTTCACGTTACATGAGCCAATAATGGTAGAATAACGCCTTTTTAAGGAGGATGCCCCTCTTTCTCCTTCTCGTTCGTGGAGACTCCCTTTACCCAGCAGTGTAAAATTTTGTCACAAAATACTAGAGACTCTAAGCTATTATACGACCAGAAGTCTCTATCTCATCTGGGCTCCGATCGGTACCGGGTTGTGACAGACAGACACCAAGATAACAAGACAGAATTACCATAGCTAATACGCGCTATATAGCTGTGCTAGCTCTCGCGCGTAAAATGTACCAACACCCTATCCAACGGTACCATCGCTAACCCTTTAAAATGTACCGCTTAGACACAATACAGAACGTTACAGACGACAGACGGATGGACGACACATCATACCATAAACGCGTTCGTTAGCATAGTAGGCCCCCTACGATAGGCCATAACTAGACACAAGCACGCAACGAAAGCAGCTGACGCAATCGACGTAACGGCTAACAAGCAACTTGGTGTCTATATTCTTGTGTTGCGTCTATCGCATATGTTGCGTCCGTTGCGTGCGTTCCGTTGGATAGAAACCTGACTTAACTGCGTCATCGTCCGCTCGTTGCAAACTGCATGATCGGTCGGCAAATCTACTTTTCTCCGGCGTGCGACCGAACGATAGACGACCGTCCACTTGAGCTGTGACTACCACGACGACGAATATACGGTATCCTAACGATATCGTACATATATATATGTATATATATATATATATATATATATATACGCCTTGGTAGCATAACGGTTAGGACGATGGACTTACCATCAAGAATTCGTGGGTTGAACTCTCGGTTGGGTCGCTATCAACTGGATGGTTGGCTGTCTGAGGACATGTATAACTAACACCAAGATCGACTCAGCCTTCCATCCATTTCGGGCAGGTAAATAAATCGACTACCGGCCTGTCTGGCTAGAGTCGTTTACCTGTGTCCGGTGGCAGGTAACACTGTGCGATTTCAATGGCAGGTGACGCTTCGTAGATCTGTAATGGGTTTCCCATAAATGATTATATATCTTAAGCCTTATGTATAACGTCGAGACGTGCTTGCGTGGAGCACGTGTAACGTTACACATCCAACCGATGGATCTCAGTTACTTGAGCTGCGACGACTGCACGACTTGTCTACGACTAGTCTACGACAACGTACGACTACGACTAGACGGACGACGACTTTAGCATCTGCCGTGCAGCGATAACCTCAGCACGCTCCGGTCAACACTCCCAAGCCCGGCCTTACACCACGTCCAGCGCTCACAAACACGTCACGACCGGAAACGCGTTGAATATGTCACCTGGGGAGTCGCATGTTTACACTTGCTGCCAACCGCGTGTGACCTGCTGGGCTCCAGGAACTGATACGACAAAATGGTGACAAAGCCCCCCTCCCAGAAGCTGATGAATATTATGGCAGTGCATCGCAACAACAATATGATACAGTAAAACATTATTCAATGTAAAAACTGCAATAGCTTACGAAATTCTGCCACATAAATGCAACGTTTTCCGATTATAGTCATACACTAAAACTTCCACATGCGTGCATGCTGTGGCTGCGTAAATAAAGTAATGGCGTAAAAAACAAAACACTTGCAAAACGCTTTACAAACATTTTCTTTCAAAATTTTATTTGCAGCCATTTAGCAAGCATTTGTAAAAATGTTTTTGCACCATGTAACACATTTTTTTCAAAGCGAATAGCCTACAACATAAGTTACGAGGTAAAGCTACACTCAAAGTATATAAATGTAGACAGCACATGCACATGAGGGTGTCGGTGGGTGTGACGTCACGTGGAATTTCCAGCATGCTGTGCCGCCTAGGTCACGTGTTAGGTCACGTGTCGGTATTCATCACTCAGTTGCCGAAATGAGCGCCTTCGCAGGCAGCTCGCTCGCCAGCTGCAAGCTTTACTTTCACAGCCGTCGATCGACAGGGCCTCCAATATTTGTAGTGGGGCCATATCATACAACGCAGGGTCCATTCTGCAGTCTTCAGAAAGCTGGAGAATACTGTAATATATAGAAATTTATAAGGCGCGCAAAGTCAGCGAGCTAAATCTGAGGCGAATCTGTAGTGGTTGTGCAATCGTTACATGTCAACCGTATGTCCAACAATGTTAATTCGAAATCTGAGAAACACTGTTACACTCTCAGAAGATAACTTACTTCAGAAGTGGCATATATCTAAGCTGTATAGGGGAGGGAAAAAAGAGTTCGCCACCACCCGAGATGGAGTCTGTCAGCTTGGAGACATCTATCCCCCAGACTTCTTGACTGGACCCAGTGTTTGTATTGCCGCCCCAACTGTTTTCTCAACCCCCCTAACGCACTGCCAAATTATGTACAGGGGGGTCAGCTACGTACTGTATACATACGATTTACATCACAAGTTTTGTTCGGTCTCTGACCGTCGATAAGTTCAATCCCCCCAGCTGATTTTTCACAATTCAAACACTGACTGGACCCCCAAATCGACAAAAAGTCGGCGCCTGTGCTTTTTTCCGGGCGTCGGTCTGTCAGACAAGTCTTAGACAAGGCGCCGGCCGCGTTCGTCTGATAAGCGTACGCACACTTCACACGTACGTCTAGCTATACGACACGTGACCTGCGCGCCGACCAATCAGACGCCGCGCACCTGTCAGACATCAAAGAGCTGCGCCGCTTGCGCCGCCGCAGCCAAACAACAACGAGCGCTCAACGCAACAAGCACGTTACAGTCTATAGCCAGATCAATGCCGTCCTATTTGCCATTTCATCGACCGGCTATTAGTGCTATGACACGCTATGACACCTTATCCCACGCTGGCACTCGTACTGCCTATATACCTTTCTGTCTATAACGTACAATAACCTTTCGTTACTGGTGCAGTCATGTGTGACCAACCGAACAACAGTGTAAGTCGCACGAACGAGCGTGGAACAAGTGTCGGTTAGACCACTGTCTGGAGTATTCAAGGGTGTTCGTTTAACACTCACTTATCCCACTCCAAACAACACTAAGTATATACTAAATGCCCTCCTTCCCCAAATAAAAACAAATTCAACTGACGCCACTGCACCGCGATATAGCAAGCAATGCCGTCATGGGTTAAGAAAGCAGAGGGGCAAAGGTGCAATTTTCTGGCAAAAAGCTACAAATTTTCAACAAAAAAGTTATGCAAGCCAAAAAGTTCAACGCTGCACCTAAATTGATCCAAAGCCGAGGTCTCGAGGATTTTCAGTCCCGAATTTTGTTTCTTTCAAATTTCCTGGGGGTACGTTCCTGCCAAAAATTAGCAAAATCGGACGAAATCTGACAAAGATATCGCCAAAAACAAAAAGAATAAACTTTTCTAAGACAGAGTGGAGTGCAAGGGTAAATATTGAATGAATATCATACCTTGACGTCGGGTGTAGACAAAAAGGAATCGACGTTGTCAATACTGGACGCAGTACGTTTTGCTAGCGGCAATGTCCTTCCAAACGTCGACAACTTCTGGTCGCTAGGACAGCCGCCAGCGCGACCGACTACAATGTCTGGGGTGTTAGCAGTGGCGGGCTGAGGTAGCAACTGTTGACGCCCCCGTGCACCGCTACCGCAGTTCCATCCGCTCAGTCCGCCATTCCGCAAGGACCCGTGATCCGTCACGAGCACCACTCGGCTTGCGGTGCTGGCCGAACATCGCGGACTGGAGTCGAACGTGCGGATCAGGGTGGAAGATGTGGGATGATCAAGTACCTCTTTGGATGAAGATTGTTGTTTGATAGCTCGTAGAGTTTCCTCACGACAGTTGTACGATTTGTCGCCGTTGGGGCTACAGGGCGGTACTGTCGTACGACCGTCTGCCGCCTGAAATTCAATCAATTAATCAATCGCAAAAACGTAAAATCTTTTCCGAGCCACAAGACCCATACGGCGGCGCTGACCTCCGTTTCCTTTGCCCTCAGCCAGACGCCAGTTTACACTGCCAGACCAAGGATACGGGGCTAATGCATCACGCGGTGTGTCTGTTTACATCCCAGCTTTTGCTGGTATACTCACTGCGCCCACCCGCGGAGTGATGGCCAGGCTGAGTTGATCTGGGTAGCTGGTTACATACCGAGACGGCTTACCCGTCTTCAGACGGTTACTCATCCAAGGAGGCTGCTATCCTGGCTCAGAGTCACTGCGTTAAGAAGGGAGATGCGACCAATGATGCTACCGCTAGACCAAACCGTCAACTAAGCATATGGCGGCGGATGATTGTTTGATAGATCGTAACGTTTACTCGCAACAGTTGTAAGCTGCTGAAACTTTCTAAGGGCCAGGCCAAAGGGAGCCAGAATTGTGAAAATAAAAACACGCAGACGAATTTGTGCATTTGCTGTTCCTTTTATGCTCAAAATGCATTTGCGCGTAAAACTCTGCCTTGGCCTTGCTGGAAAGATTACATACAACAGTTATACTCTTTAGATCCCTAACAAATGGAGGAGGGGCTTGTTAGTTGCTATCCCCTCTTCAAAACCCCAACCCCACTCTCAGCCTTCAGATTTAATTTTCAATCAGTAGGCCTAATTCAAGTCTGAAACCCATAAACCACCACGGAAACCTTTTCCTGCTTATAGAACAGGGCGCTGACGCACATCACACAGTTGATACCTTGAGGTAGCGGTGTCGACGACGTCGGATCAGACAGACGGCAGCGACGAGGAATGCGATGATGATGATGATGGAAGCAAGCAGAATGACAGAGATGATAGTAACTCCGCGCTGACCCAGCACAGCCATCAGAGACAGTGTCAACGTTGAACCTTCGTCTGATCTACTGTCACCGTCTGCCGCCAGAAATGCCGCATCCACCGCCTGTATCAGTATAAGTGAAGTGTGGTTTCCATGCAACGTAACGCAGGCAACGTACGCAACGAACACAGCTGACGCAACGACCAAAACGTAAAGAATAGACTATATTTCAAGCGGTCACTGCGTAATTTTTTTAGTTAAAAACTAAATAGTATAATACAAAAATAGTTGAATCACTTATATAATTTTTGACTTTTTAAGTGCGGAAGGAGTGACTAGACAAGTTTGTAAATTAAAACAATGACTTTTTATTCATGTGTTTTATTTTTCAACTGTTAGATTCGTTTCAACTTGGCAGCTTACTTGTAGCGACGGGCTACAGAATGTGTCATCTCAGCCCCGACCCAGCAACCCCGATCACAAAACCCGGGTTTGGAAAGAGAGCACCACTAGGTTGAAATTTCCAAATGATATAAATTTACGACGTGATGGTGCCATGATCTTACCACGATGGTGACGCGAAGGGCGGACGACTTGGAAACCGAAAGTCCCGCGTCACGTGCCACCACGGTCACATGGTAGGTGGCGTTCACATCGCTGACAGGTAGCTCGTCGACCAGTAGAATGTTTCCTATGGCCGGGTCTATGCGGAATAGACGACTTGACTTGGTGCCAGGCTCGAGAGCGTAGACGATGTGACCGTTCTCTCCAACGTCGGCGTCCACTGCCCGAACCTGTTGTTAAACGTTAAAAGGTTAAAGTGTGTGCATAGGGTGACTGGTCACTATAGTCTTAAGAGGCACTTGTCCTAATTTGGTGAGATTCCATTTTGCCATAGCCAGAGGCCGCCATTATCCTAGGGCCACCATAATCAAGGGCCCATTGAAAAGGTCCGCCATAACCAAAAGCGTGATTTATACCTATTCCAACCCTATACGTAAGCAACGTGCTGTTCAGACTATAGTGCTCCTTCGGACTAGTAAACTGTCCCTATATATGGGAGACCCATAGAAGCGTCACCTGCCATGTGAAATCTAAATGCGTCCCGCCCTAACCCAGCCAGACATGCCGGTACTCGATTTACCTTCCGCGGAAAAATGAAAAGCTGAGTTAACCTTAGACGGTTTACCTGTCCACAGACCGTCGCCCATTCAAGTAGTAACCATAAAAATAACTGCTTTCTTGATTTGTTAAGCTGAAAATTCCCAGCGTTTCAGGAAGGGCTAAACCCATTACCTGCCCCTCCTCCCTTAAATACTGCCCTGGGGTCAGGTTTTATCTAGAGCACTATAATAGATTGACGAATATGTGTTTCTTCCAACAGTAGCCCCCCCCCTTCCCAGCACGCATGTCATCTGTCCATCGTTAGTTATGACGCATCACTATCGTATGCTATAAACAAAAGCGTCCACCCCCTTCAGCGCTAGGAATCAACTTCCCCCAAGTCGCACCAACCCCTACCCTCTTCCTCGTCGTCCTTCCTCTCTTTTTTTATTTCACTCTCTATTCTTTTTCCCTTTCCTTTCCATCTCTTTCCTTTCCCTCTGCTTTCTTCCTCAAATCCAGCTGGAGAACGCTGTAAGCTTCCGCAGCGGGGTTGGGGGGTAAAATTCGTCCGAAAACAAATTTTTTTACGCATTTTGGATCTCAAAACGCATCTCGTGGCACCTTTAGTCATTTGCTTGCAATGCAGATAAGTATTTCGTTGAGTTCTAAAGTGAAAAACAAAATTCTGACAGACAGTAACTGTGACAAATTTCAGACAGCGGATAACATGGGTGCTTAAAATGATAATTTTACCCTTAAGTTCCCCAAAATAAGAACTTTTAGCCCCAATTTTGCATTTTTGACTGACAATTTTTGATTAAGAAAAAAATCATTTGACAATTTTTTAGCAGCCAAAAATATAAGAAAACACTTGTCCCTTTTCCTCTCCTCCTCCCCTCCCCCTTTCCGCTGCTTCCCTTTACGACCTCGCTACTGGGAGTTTGAACCCGTTAATCCCTTAAATTACGGCCCCGCGAGCACACATTATGTTACCCGTCTATCGTCAGTTATGACGCTCATCCCATCCAGTATATAATGCTATAAACTCATCATTTCCGCCGCATGGAGCGAGTCGCAATCTGTCATCGCTGCAGTGCTAGCTGTACGCTCATCATTCTATCATTCGCATGTACAGTTTATGCGCGGCCCCTGCAGATTGCAGCCATTATAAACTGATGATAAGGTATTGTCAGCTGTCAGCCCGACGAATGTATCCGACGTTCGACGGCCATTGACAACGGACTGGAGATTTCAGTGCAGACGGTCGATTGTCCGTAATTCAGGGGAGAGTGGCATAGACAAAAATTTGTTCTGAGGGGCAATCCTGCGGCCCAATAGGCCGCAGGATTGGAGACTGAAGGCCGAGAGCGGGGATGGGCTTTTGGACAAGGGGCAGCGAGTCCTTTCTGCACCAGCTATAGTGTATACATAGAGGGTCTGGGGGAGCGCTGTGAACACCCCAAGGCCTACTATAGGCTCAGGACGGAGCCCCGACCGAAAATAAATTTTGAAGGAATTAAGAGCGCAGAAAGCGTGTATAGCGCGGCTGCAAATGACGAGTGCTGAACCAGGTGTGCAATGTTGAAGCTGCTAAAAAACATGGCTGCTCGTAAACACATACCGCGGTGACGAGGGTTCCCGGCCTGGCGGTGTGAGACATGAGCACGGTGACAGAAGAGCCTCCTCCAGCACTGGTCACAGAGTCATCATCACTAGCGTTAGAGTTAGAACGGATGCCTGCTGGACGAGTGAACGCCGGAGCGTTGTCGTTTTCGTCGTCCACGTGTACAGCAATCGTCACGCTGGAACTGAGCTGATGCGGCGAGTGGTCATCCCGAGCCACGCAGACCAGCTGATAGCTACTCTGCACACGTAAAAGCGAAGGCTGGAAAACCCATCGCAAAGTTATCTGCCATCTGGGATCACACGGCGTTACCTGCCACGGAGGTAAACGTACCCCGACTTGACGTCAGCCAGACAAGCCGGTACTCGATTGATCTACCCCGGAAGGATAGAAGGCTGAGTTGACTTTGGTGGTCGATTACGTACCGAGACGGTTTACCTGTCTGTCTGCAGCCACATTAGTTTCACCACTTTAGACCGTCAAGTACGCACAAAAAAGTATGTAGTAAATGTATTATTATTATCGCGAGTGAGAGTGGGGGCATGTCTCACTCGACGCCGCCATCTTGCAAGGTTTTCTAGCCAAACATCCAAATTTATGGGGAATTCGTCACCCGGACTTATTTGCGCCTTTGTTCTTTAAGTTACGCGTCATTATGTAAGTTGAAAACGAATAGCAAGCGCAACAAAAACAGCTATGGAGGTGAGAAACAGCAGCCGAGTGAATAAAAATGAGGTCTGCTTTTAGGGTTTCTTTTTAAGCTAACAAAAAACGTCAATTTAAAATCATCCGTCAACTTGAGTGTGATAATAAATTTCGAATTTCACCCAGCAAACCTGTCGTTCGCGGTCCAGTGGACGCGTGGTTCGCAGTCTTCCATCGCGGGGGTCGATCGAAAAGGCGTCTGACAGACTTCCAGCGGGTCGCAGAGACAGAGCGAAGCGGTTGTACGGTGCCCCGTCGTCATCCCTCGCACTTACCACTCCCACCAGGCTGCCGGCCGCCTGGTTCTCCAGGACGTGGAAAGAGTAGCTGGAGGCAAGGAACCTTGGTCGCTGGTCATTCACGTCCAGAACGTTGACCACTAGCACGGCCTCGCCTGCATGCAGAGAACAACATTACTGACCCTCACTATCAATCAAGCAAACAAACAACTGGAATGATAAAGTAGCCTAAGTATCAAGTATCTGAATCTACAGTTTTAATTTGGTCCAAATAGCTTCAGGGACGGGGCCCTCAAAAACTGTTTTTGACCTTGAAAACAGCTCGAGGACAAAAAAACAGCGTGGACTTGGCCTTGGCCTCAAAAAGCTGAATTGGAGTCCCCAAAAATAGTCAGGATTTGGTAAATAGGTCAGTTGTGAGTCGCTGGCGGACGAAGATCACACAGCAGAGACAGAGGAAGGGGAAGCGACAGAGTTTATTTAACAAAATCACAACACAAAATATAATCATACAATAGTAATTAAATGACTATAAAAGGGTGGCCAGAAGGGTACTTACCCATTAAATGCTGGCCACCCATTGTTACAATCAATTTTACAATATTACATACTCAACAAAAATATAAACAAAAAAGGAAGAGAAAAAAAGAAAAAGGAAAAAAAAGAAAAACAAGAAAAAGAATTCACGTAATTCAGCACGTAATCAGGCCTGGTGTGGTGGAAAATTCGTCGCACCGGAAAATTATTCCCACACGCAGCAGTACGGGTTAAGGTTAAGGTTAGCGTTATTCACATTATGACAATAGAGAGGTGGGAAGAATTTTTCAGGTGCGACAAATTTCCCACGACACCGGATTTCTACACAAGACGCCAATGCCTAAGCAAAACGTCATTACGAAGAAACCGCCGTAGACAAAGACAAAATCTGACAAATTCATGAAAAACAGAAAAAGTCCACCGAAGACGCGGGTCTGCCTAAACACAGCAGATCACTGCAGATCTGCGGCTTGGTATGACGCCAGACTTGCGATCACGAGATCGTCGGTTCGACTCTCGTTCAGAACTCTATCAAGTGATTACTATTTCCTTAAATCATTTTTATTTCAGATGTACTGATAACGCATTCAGCGCACTAGAGATTTCTTCGAAATGATAGTGCGCTATATAAATGTTCACTTATTATTATTATTATTACTATTTTTTTTAATGCCCTAAGGCGTAAAGAACCAAAGGGCTAAAAACTAAGCTAAAACTAAGAAAAAAGAATGGAAAAGCTAGAGGTCTGGTGCATCGTCGGATAAAAAGGTTTCGCTGATCAAGATAGCGTTAAAACGCTGTACAACA
>Ga0209367_1006201_pt1 | contig 16579 bp, 13 predicted proteins | sample WorMetLIZISLAND2_FD_187412 | JGI IMG/M metagenome (GOLD analysis project Ga0209367, IMG submission 187412) | Marine gutless worms symbiont microbial communities from Max Planck institute for Marine Microbiology, Germany - Olavius geniculatus... ... | reverse complement strand
CCGTGGTCACCAAAATTAACATATACATTTTATCCATTTTCCTGAAAGTGCAGAATTTTATGATAACTTTGACAGTAATATCGGCGCCCAGCGTTCTGTCAACACGGAAAAATTTACCTTTGAAGTTGACGATCTACGAAAACGACGTAGAAAACGCGCCGCCGTGATGACCTGCACTGACGTCATGAGTTTAGCTTATAGACGTCATGAATTAATATTCATGACGTCTATAGGCTATGGCCTAGCCTAGAATGATGACGTCATCGGCTAGCCATTAATATTCATGATCTATATGGGCTAGGGTCATGACGTCACTGCGGGCACTGATAGATTAGAATATTTCGCATAGCGTAACGTAATGCCCCATTTCGTTTGAATTCACGCATTAATTTCATATATTTATGAAGCTCTAATCGACATATTATATATGCGCGGTTAAATGTCTAATTTAAATCTACAGAAATTGCGCGAGTGAGTTTGACCGTGGCCATGGACCTTTAATATTATCGGTATTTCACGTAAAAACAAACATTTGCATGCCAGTGCTGGCTTTAATAGTCCAAATATATCTGATCTAAAACCAGCTCATCTATCAAGCTTACTGTGTCAAGCCGTAATATATTGCTGTACCCTAAACCGAATAAGGTTGATAATAAACACTTTCTGTCATTATATTTCTTGTAATGCTGCTTCGTTCCAGTGTAATGTTGTTTGCTGTCAACATTTGTAGCTAAAGGCATCATCTCACTGTTTCCTGTGCAGTCGGTGGCATATGATGCAGTCTATGATGGCTTTGATGTCATTGTTCAAGCCAGTATGCACTTTATATTTGACTCAGAGTTATTAATTGTTTTGTCAAGTATGTAAAATATGTTGCTAGACAGAACTAATGATGGCATATTTTGTACAGCAACTAGTAACTAGTACAGTGTGTTTTGAAAATAGACTCTAAACAATTTTTGATCATTATTTTTGTTTCACTAGTAACATGGTAGCCAGAATTTTCATAGCAGCACTATCCTCAGTACATATATTTTATAGTTTGTATTTAATTTTTTTTAGAGTTTTCGGGTTTTGTTTTGAATTGTTATTATCTGTCTGTTTGCTAACTTTTAAAGTACACAGCATAAAATGTTTTGATTGCTATTTTGCTGACCATTCTTTTCAGTATGTATATCATAGCTCAGCTTATTGTGATCAGATGCTGTTTAATTTTTGTAGGGACTGGATCTGGAAAAACGGTAAAGTAGATTTCTGTTTCATTGACAGTTTAGATTTAATCTGATTGCTTATTGCAGTGACAGCAACGACTTCTTTTTTCAAAATACACCAAATATTTTTGTTGTTTGGTTTAGAAGATTACGCTGCAGAGTCTTGAGGTTAATTGTGAGATAGAAAACTGAATTGTGGAATTTTTAGCAGTTTCCTTTTGTATCTTGGCTAACTTGGAGTTTACATAAATGAAAATAATGACTGGTAAAAATTTCTAACAATCGATGGACGTTTTCTTTTAGGATTTGGGTAGCATCTGTGTGTTCACATAAACCAAAAAGTAAGTAGTTTTACACTATCATGTGAAACATAGATGCTCCAGATTGTTACATTACTTGGTGGTTATTTGTATCAGATTGCTCATCTCTGTATCATCGATTCTCTGGAGAGCACCAAGTGATTAATTAGTTCTGTGACGTTAAATATTTTTGGGTGAAAATAGCAGACAACAAAATAGCTGACAAGTAAGCTTAAAACATGTCTAATCGATGAGTGAATGCTGTTTTATCAGTCATTGATTCCGCAATCAGCCAGTGCGCTGCATCTAAGCCACTGTGCTTGTGTATGTGGGGCACACTTTGGGCATAAACTGTAAATAATTTGCAAGCAAGTTGTTATACAAAATTATATTTTGCTAATTAATTAATTTTAATTTTACATTTTTGCTTATTGTGTGCTTAATTAAGTTGTAACAACGTGTACTGGAGACAACAACTCAGCGTTATGCAACAGTTTGGAGCATCTATGTTTTACACGATGGTGCATTGACATATATTAGGCCAGGTGGAAAATGAGTGCACCTTACATAATTCTATCATCTTGGCCATCTGTTTGTCAAAAATTATTAAAGTTGGTGGAAATTTGACAAAGTTATGACAAAAACAATTTTGACTGTTTTTTCTCGAGTCACGTTGCAATAGTGGCACCCTTAATCTTCTCTGTCAGAAATCTGTAGCTGTTTGCCAGAAATCTGTCGGAACTTTGCAGTATCTCAGCGTCAGTTGGAAAACTGTAACTTTCTGTCTTGTCTTGCTTACTTTTTTAACCCCCTCCCCCCGCCGCACTGCCTTTGGAGACCTGTAGTAGTACTATAGCAGCAGCAGTAGTAGCAGTGATAATAGTAGTGGGAATGTGGGGTTTGTATTGTAGTTGTCATTTGCTATTCCACTTCTGGAAAAGCTGCAGCAGAAGACCGAAAAGCCACCACGCCATGGTCGTTCCCCACAGGTAGCCTCCTGCCATATTTTCTGTGTCGGTGCACTGTGCTTGGCCAGTGTATGCTAGCTTTTTATCACTACCAGTATCGTTATGTAACTTCAACTACCAACTTGACTGCGATTGTTATTGGCTGCATATTTTAATATATAAAGTTCTGCTGCTTGATATTTCTGTTATCTGTTATCAAAGTATGCAGTTGGAAGCCGATGGATTTAAATGGTGCCGGGGTTTGTGATGATGTATTACTTTCAATAGCAGGCTGTTCCAAGTTCTTGCTACCCATGCTATGTGCTGCCCAGTTGCTTTACCTTTTAGCACCTGTGATTCGGTATGTAGCTTGCATGTTTGTTCTGTTGGCAAGGTACTGGTGATGGCACCAACGAGAGAACTGGCGAAGCAGGTTGGTGAAACGTTCGAGATGTTTGCATCTTCTCAACTGAACGTGCTCTGTGTCTACGGAGGAACTCCAATCTTTCCACAAGGTTTGTCCACTTCCATTGTATGGCACTGCTTTCTAGTAGATATGCAGTGGACAAAAATGTTCATTGTCGAACCATATTTTCATTCTTTTGCAACTGGAAATTCTGCCGAATATTTTCTTGAGTTTTAGCAGCATGTGATGATGCAGGAATATGGTTTACATCTTGGAAACTCGTGGGAATTGAATGACTTTGACCATCTGAGTTACGTATGGAATATGAAAATTTGTTTCCCTTCTTTTGATTTTTGATTTGAGTCGTTTGTTTTATGCACCATGTCCCAAAAAAAACTGTCAAGATTGTTTTTATCAGAACTTCTTTAAATTTCCACCAACTTTGATAATTTTCAGCACAAATATGTCAACGAGGATAGAATTATATGAGATGCACTTATTTTCTATTTCACTTGATTTGCATCAATGCGCTATCGTGTTAAAATGCCGTACGTGTATAACGGCGAGAAGAGGATGGTTGTGTCAAGCAAATCCTTGAGGCAGATGTTCGTGGAACAGGGGAAGACAAAGAAAAGGTAGATGACGTCATCAACATGGAGGACTTGTGACTCAACTTGGTGGACGTGGAGAATAGAGCCGAGTGGAGACAGAGAACTTGTGTGGCTGACCCCTTACCCGAGGGATCTAAACCAGCCTAAAGGAGAGAGAGAGAGAGACTACCATGTTAAAATGCAACAGTTAATGTGATCGCTAACAGTTACTTGTGGTGTGGCGTGGTTGGTAACGCGTTTCGGCTGAAACGAAGTTACCCCACACCGGGCCCGGTTAGTACTGCGATGGGTGACTGCCTGGGGGCAGGTAAACCATCTCGGTGTGAAGCATGCCAGCTATGTCGACTCAGCCTTTTACCCTCCATGGGACGGTAAAATGAGTAGTAACTCATTTACATGAGTTACGGAAGGTGGGGACCTTGGTACAGCTGACTGGGGTTGCCTAGCCGGCCGCTGTGCCAGCCTGTGTCTGCAGGCTGCACACGGTGGCCATGCGGCAGGCGGCTCTGGTTAATGATGAAAGTGCATTAGAGGCGTGCGCATGCTTGCGACAATGCGCTATACAAATTGACGACCTTTACCTTTACCTTTATGCTGTAAGAGAAGTTTTAACGTGTGAGTGAAATGTTGTGCAGAGCGAAGCCTGCGTGCCGGTGTTGACATCGTGGTTGGTACCCCGGGTCGTATCAAGGACCTGCTGGAGCGAGGAAGCCTCGACCTGATGCAGTTGAACCACGCAGTGCTTGATGAGGTGGACCGAATGCTAGACATGGGCTTTGCTGATGACGTCAACTCCATTCTCACATACAGATACTCCGGTTACTGGTTTTTTTATCACTACTGTTATCGATAGTTCCAATGAGCAGCATGGTATGTCAAAATACTGGGAAAGGCAAAATGTTATAATTTTCTAACAGCTGCTGAAATTTTTGACAGATGTCATGATTGGTGCTCAGAATTTTAATTTGGTCCCTACGTTTCCCCAGAAGGGGAGTGTTATCCTCAAATTTTGCATTTTTGAACAAAAATTTTTAAACTGTAAGAAAATTTTTCGACTGACTAAAATTTTGGAGGGGGCATTCCTCCTCTGCACTTTTTCCCTGCGATGATGCCACTGCTTCTAGTACAATAATAACATCACTGTAATTAGAAAATCAGTGTTGGGATGGTGCATACCTTTGCCAGTAGTAGTGTTGCCAGCTGACGAATACAACAGGTGCAAGACAGTGTTGTGGAATTGTATAATATTATGATTCGGGTCAGAAAACCTGAAGCCAGATCCTGAATCAGATTACTGCCAAAATGAGTGGTTGTTTTGTTTGTGATATGCTTCAAATTATCACTTTACACCTTCTCTGTTGATGGTAAAGAATCATGCGTTATGAATCTAGATCGATAGTAAAACCTAACGAGTTCCTTCAACCCTTCACAAAATTGCATCATATCTGGCTGACAAATGGATGGACAAATAAACAGACAGACTGTGTCACGTAACCTCTTTGCTCCATGCTCTACTTTTCTGTCTTTGAGAAAGTTGTGAATAGATTTTGATGAGATTTGGTGGGGGACTAGTGCGTGATCCATCTAAGAAGCAGTCGAATTTTCATGGCAATCCGGATGCCAATTTTTGTCTTGGTGGGTTGGTTTTATGTGTACTTGTGTTTTATGACCGAAGTGTGTTATTTTGTGGAACAGCCGACAGCACGGAGAGTAATCCCCAGACGTTACTGTTTTCCGCCACTCTGCCTCACTGGGTTCATGAAACCGCCAAGAAATACCTGCGATTGGACCGCAGACATTTTGACCTCATCTCTGACGACAGCGTCAGAACTTCCAAGACCGTCAGGGTTGGTAGTGGCTGCACTGTTAAGCCGTGTACAAAGTAATGGAAGCAGCATTTCCAAGGCCAAGACCAGAGATCTTTGAGGCCAAAGCCACTAATTGTGTACATGGAGTATGGTGCTTAATCTTATTCCAATCATAATGAACTATATAAGCGCTCAGACAAACGTAGTTTCAGTGTTTCATACTTGTTAATTGAAGACTAGTTATAACAGTCAAATCAGAAAAGAAGTCGATTTAGTTCCAATATTACTTCAAGACTAATGACTAAAGGTAAAGGCGTTGATTTTTTGACTTGGCATTGCTCGAAGTTGAGGATGGTCTTTGAGGCCCCTTTTCTGTACTGCACAGAATGTGATGAAATGAACTGCAGTTGCAGCACTGCAGTTGATTTCAGTTTAATTAGTTCTCTTTCTACAATCTGTGCAACATAACAGAGTTGACGTTTTGGCCCTATACAAATTTTATTACTTACTTACTTATTGTTTATTTCAGTGTAGTTCAGTTTTGCTGCTCTGTACACTTTTTTGATGCAACTGAACTGGACTGAGATTTCAGTTTGTTTCGTTTGCTCTGTATGCGCCTAAAGTCTGCCACTTGCTGTAGCATTACTTGGCCATGTTTGCTGTTTTTGTGCATTTAATCGCATGTGCATTTTAATTTCGTCTCAGTTGGTTTAGTGTTAGAAATGGCATTCATCCTGTGGAAACCGCGATGTGGAATGTGGAATGCATGTGGATAATCAAAAGAAAATCCATAAATGTTTTTCACGTTCCTCAATCTGTAACAGTTTTCTCAATTTGCAATAGAAATTTTGACTGGAGGTTTAACCTCAGATTTTTTTTGTAGTGGGGCTAGTAGACCTGTGTAGAACTTGCGACTGCACGAGTAGCATCTTTTTCATCTAGTGGCGTTAGCAGCGTGCACAAGTGTGCCCGACAAACAGATGGACAGTCAGTCAGATAGACTGCTCTGTGGGGAGATAAGTCACTGGCGGATACGGGGGGCCAATCCAGCCATAATTTCTCACCCCCTTTAGTCATGCAGTGGCCAATATGGCCACATACATCTTTGAAGCAGTACATGAACATGATAAAAATATTTTTCGATGTTCAAAAAGACAAAATATTTACTATTTAAGCAGGATTACTGCAAATGATTGCCGTAGTGCCCAGATCCCTAATATAGGCTCGCGCTACCACGATCGCTATGCTCCATCTTTTTCCAGCTTCTGGATCTGCCAGTGACATCAGTTGTAATAACCTGCATAGTTTGTGCTCAGCTGTGTCGGCTGAAACTGGATGCGTGTCTTAATGCATTGCAGCACTTTGCAATTCGATGTGGCTACCATTGCCGTGCCGTTACCATCGGTGCCGTGCTGCAAGTCTACAGCGGCAGCGAGGGACGTGCGATGGTCTTCTGTGAGACGAAACGTGACGCCGATGAACTGGCGCTCAGCCGAGACATACGACAGGAGACACACGTCATTCACGGAGATATACCGCAGGACAAACGAGAAATGGTCCTCAAGGTTGGTTGCCGATTTTTGTTTTATTTTTGATGCACTGTTTTACCGTGAATCGTCACATACTTATGTCTTGTTTTTTAACAGTCAACATACGACGATCATCCCAAAAGTTTCCAGCCTCAACATATTAGACAACAGTTTTTTCCAAAATTTATACGTCAGTGAAACGTGCATCCTTTACAAACTCTAATATTAAAGTCAATTGCGGATATGATGTCGTTGTAATTTATGACGCAACAGAGCATTAAATAGAACCAATTTCCAGCGACAACGAAAGAGGCTTGAGTCATTTGTCATAATGGATAGCGGACACCATCATTATCAGATTTCAGATTTCAAAACAGGTAACAGTCGCTGCTGGTAAGGTTGTTGCTGTATGCAGAGTGGTCTTGGTGTACAAAGTCATAGTCACGAACAGCCAGCTGGGTAACTGTAGACTTTGGACTGGACTGCAGTGCCGAAATTTGAGGAAATTGCGCATGGCTTGCTCCCTGACCTCTCCCAGCCCCTTTGCCCATCAAGGACCCATGTAACTAGTCACAAATTCTGATTGGCCTTTCATTAACACAACTGATATAATTAACGGTTAAATTTTTAGTAAAATTTTTCTGATACCATCAGATATTGGCATTGCATCGTATTTTGGCCAAAGTGCTTTGTTTTGCGGCTACCACAGATTAGGCTATAGTATATTCACAGACCCAAATGAGAAATTCATAAACGAAGATGTCAGGGCTTTCGTAAAATCAGATGCCAAGGAGCCTAGGTTTGGTAAATCCAGCTACAAACTAAAACAAGAAATTTGAGCTAATGCTCACGAGACATGCAAAAGCCTATAGCAGTTCCGGTTCAGTAGTTTAGCTGAAAATTGGCGTGTTCACGCTAAGTTAATATACAAATACCAAGTTCTCTATCTTTATCACATAACATTAGTTCCGTGCAGTTGACGGTGAAAATTTGGTAATCTTAGTTTGCACCGCTTTTGACTCATCCACCCATGTGACGGACGGATGGACGGACAGACAGATGGACGGACAGAATTACGATGGCTAAGACGCAATGAAAGCAATAGCTGCTTTCGTGCGTAAAAAGTTTCATGCAACTCTCAGCCTGATTCAAATGCTGCTTGCGTTAGCGCACAAAATCGTTTCAGCTTAATGCTCTATGACGTCATAAATTACAATGACGTCACTTCCATAGTCTGCTCACACTAATACACAAGGTAGGTGCTTTTTACTGATATATAAACATCAAAAAAAATTTTGTCCAATATATTGAGGCTCAAAAATTTTTGAATACCATTTGTATTTGCATGAAGTCATAATTGACTCAAATGCTCTTATTTGTGTCTAGTGCAAATGTGGGCAATTGTATATTTCCATATGCAAATGAGAAATTCACAAACATATTTGTTAAGGCTTTCACATAATCAGATGCCACGGGGCTTCACTTTGGTAAACCTAGCTACAGACTGGAAAATTGTCATGCAACAGTGAGCCTGATACTATGCTGTTTACGTTAGCGCTTCACATCATTTCGGTTTAGAGCTATATGACGTCATACATTACAACGATGTCATGTCCGCAACCAACTCATCAGAGTTTGTAAAGGATGTACATTTCAGTGATGTACAGATTGTAGAAAATATTACTATCTAACATGTCGAGGCCGGAAACTTTTGAGATGATTCTCGTAAATCAGCACAGAGACAAGGAGGTATATTTCCCGTTGTCATATGTACAATTATCAGCTGACAGTGTTTCTTATTTAATTCTTTCTACTTGTTGCTCAGGTCAACTCAACCTGGCCATCCCTCCACGGGTAGATCTGTGCAATAAGTGCCGGTCAGTAAGAGCTGGTACATGAACAGGCACAGCAAGTGATGCATTGGCACTGTATCCATGGTCTAGCAGTGTAAACTGGTGTACGGCTGAGGGCTGAGCAAATGGGGATCAGCTTGGGAGGGCTTAACTTTGCGTTTGTACATTTTTTGTTAGACTTATTGGCTTTATTATATACCTCACCACTCACCAGCCAACATTATGGCAAAAGGGCAAGCCGAATGTTAGTGCCATTTTGTTTTTATATTATTCACGCTTGTTAGCATTTCGCATTTATTTGGGGCATCCGCCTCTCCTAGGGGGGAGTGCCTTACAGGATAGCCATAACAACAATCGACACCATGTAATTGTAGTAGTTTTTGCATTTGTGGATATTCCGGTTAATTTGTATCGTATTAGAAATGACGGCAGTTGTTACAGATTGTGAATGCAGATGTTATAAGTTAGTGCTGTATTGCAAATTTTAATGCGTGTTTTAGGGTTTCCGTGATGGTCGGTACAAATGTCTGATAGCAACCGATGTGGCAGCTCGTGGACTTGATATTCCTGAAGTTGATCTTGTCATTCAATGTTGCCCGCCAAAGGTGTGTTTAACTTTGTGTCTTGAGACGTAAAAACGTAACGTAAAGTCCTTCCCGAGCCTCACAACCCATAGGGCGGCGCTGATCTCCGTTTCCTAAGGCCCTCAGCCAAACACCAGTTTTTACACTGCGAGACCACGAATATGGGGCCAGTGTATCGCACGGTGTGCCTGTTTACGTCCCAGCGGTGAAGCCGGTACCAAATTATACTGCTTGGTGACAGAGGCACGTGTGTGAACAACTTGCCTCAGGTCGTTACTCGGCAGTGTCCTGGTGCGGAGTCGAACCTGCGCCTCTGAGTTACCTCAGGATTACAAGTCCAACACGTTACCGTTAGACTACCGAGCCACACACATCTTGAGACGTATCTCAAAAAAATCATTATCTTTTTTAGAAGGTAACGTTTTTACATGATTCCGTGTGTTTTTTCATCTGCAAGATTACAGAAAAATATGATTGGATTTTGTATGCAATTTTGCAGTCATATGCCTTAGAAAGCTTCCAGTTGGGGGTTTGAACCGATTGGCTTCAAGTGTGAATACGATGGGAAGATCAAGATGCTTTGATATTTAGGCACATTGAACTTAAATCATTTGAATCAGTTAAAATAAATTGATTCATCGGAATATTTTCCAGTTAATTATGAGATGTATTTTGGTTAAGTACAAACATATTTAGGGTTCTATGACACTTCATTGTGCGACACTTGATCGGCAATGGTTCATTGTGCAATTTTATCGCGCAACACTTCATTGGGCGAGCAGTCGACCACGCGTCCAGCACCATAATTAACCTTATTCCTGGTCAACTAGCAGTGCGCCCTAGACTAATTATCATTGAAGCACTATATAAAGTCAGTTCATCAAAAACTGAACCACGTCAGTTCAGCACGCTGCGGGATCCGACGGCATCGCTCACAGCACCAACTGCGTCGAGGGATGGCACCACGGGCTACAGGCAATGTTCAGTATCACCCCTGACCGTATGGACTTTCATGAGCGGGAATCAGTGCGACATTCAGTGCCAAAAAGGTCTGTTTCTTCAGCACACAGCAGGAGCAAGTCATCCATTCGAAAAAAGGTATCAGGCACTGAATGATCATGTGACCCGCGCCCTCACAGCGTATGGTCGTGCCGAAGTACTGGTTTATCTTCATTCCATCGTGTACTTTGTAAAGTAATTTTGTGTTAGAGTTTGCTGGGAATAATCGTTTCTTAATGTCGGAATGTTCTGTCATTGTGTTTTGTTATTTAATCCATATGCCCGATTAACTGTCGCATGATTAAGTGTCGCGTGGTTAACTGTCGCTGCTGTTAACTGTCACTGCGATGAACTGTTGCCAATTAACTGTCACGTGATTTAAGTGTCGCACGATGAAGTGTCGCTGTACCCATTCTTAGTGGGCGTTATTGGAGTTTGTGAAGAAAGTGAGTACATGAAATTGTATACTGCACGGTGTCAATAGGAAACCTGCTAAATCTGAGGTGCATAAATAACTGAATAATTTGCATAAATGGCCAGACATTTGCAGGTCTGGCGAGCTGGGTTGGAAATGTGTAGTTATGTACTCGGTATGCCAATACTGTTTTTTAACTATGTGAGCGTTATGCTGTATAAACTGCAAAACGCCAGAGATTTATACTGTTTTCACCATTTTGATGTGTGCTATTAATTTTTTTTCTTGAATGTGCTGTTTTATTTGAGGACATTGTCATGATTCTTTTGGAGCTGCAATTGTGAATCAGACAGCGTTTGTCATCAGTTAATTCAACCATCGTGATGAAATTACAATCTGTTAGTTAAAAACGGCACTTGTTTACTCCGGCAGAAGTCACCGTTTGATGAAAACAATATGCGAGTAAACAAAAATTGCAAATACAATGCATCTAACAGGAGATGAAACTTAGGTATTAAAAGGTCACCACGGTTTTGGCACAGCCTGTATATGGTAGTGTGTAATTGTCAGGATGTGGAGTCCTACATTCATCGATCTGGTCGGACCGGTCGAGCCGGCAGAGATGGAACTTGCGTTCTTTTCTTCAAACCCAACGAAGAATACGGCTTATCGTACGTCGAACAGAAAGCGGTACGTTAAGTGTGACGCATCTTTAGCTTATCTCAGTTACAGCACAGAACAGCATGCTAGATGGAGATAAGTGCTTTGTAGCCTGTGTAGCCAGAAACGGCAAGTCAGTGATTAAATGATAACAGTTTTATCTTTTCCATTATTGACTAAATTGTGCTCTATAGTTGCTGTAATGTAAAACTTTTAACAAGATGACTTTTCCAATGGCATAAATCTTGGCATAGATCTTAACAGCTTCCCCTGCAGGAAACTGGAGGAGACCACTGTAACGTATTACATGGATGAAAACCATTCAGCAGGATCTGAAATCCAGTGACTTCAGTATGGACGACGCAGTTGACTTGGCTCAGAATCGTCCACTCTGGAGATTGATGTCTACATTCGGCGCTACGCACTCTTAGTGGTGCTTGCCAGAAATGATGATGATGATGATAAGTAAAAAAGTTAAATGTTAGCCTGTGTACTGTATAGGTAATCATAGGAAACCTATCTCAGAGCTATGGAGCATCATTTGTCATATGAGTTAACAATGTTTGTTGCCTGCCAGCCAACATGCCCTGCCTTAACTCCAGACAGACATGGTGGTTCTTGATTTGAGTAGTTTTTTTATATTTTTTTCATCGATGGGATGCATGTGCTAGTTATTAGCTGTAAGTAGAGCTGCACCGAATAGCAGATTTTACTGTCAGATTTTACTGTTCAGTCAAATACGAATAGAATACGAATAGTTGATGGAAGTTCAAACAGATTGCCCAATGCCCTGGTTTTATTATAGTACAGTGAAAAATATTTAAATCGGGCATTTTGTATCCATGTAAAACGAATGATTCTGACAAAGATTACTGACTACCAGAACATGACAGTGATTCATGACAGACTCTTGACAGAAAGCAAACTAAATGGTTAAGAAAATGCCATAAAGCATTGCATGCAGGCGTTATCCTGCTAAGACAGCTGAGCTGACAGCAGTTTTCTTTGAGGTTGAATTATTTTCTATTCAGTTTTTTATGGCACTGCTGTTTGGCCAATATGAATACGCTATTTAGCCTACTATTTGAGCCGAATAGAATACGAATAGACTACTTGGTGCAACCCTAGCTGTAACCCACTGTCTGCTACCACTGCTATTGCTTACTGTGTGTTTCAGGGCATAAAGTTTAAAGTTATTCCCCCACCATCTTCACAGGATGTCATTGATGCTTGTGCCAAGGATGCTGTCAGGTAATCATTATAATCTATGTTATAGTATTTATTTGCAACATTTAGGCCAATAGTGCATTACAATGTCCATTGGCAAACGGGTGAGTCATGGGGGCTTTAAAAGCTGGAGTAGAATCAATGAATATTCCTGATGTGGAGAGGAATCTGGTTTTAGATTTTTGGTCTGCAGATCGAGAAGGCGCGCTTCCTGAACTGGGTCCGTGTTCTCACGACGACAACTGCATTAGTTGTAGAGGAACGGAGCTGTTTAATTAAATCATGTTTAATACCGGTATTATCTTATTTTTAAAAGTAACTGTTTGATATTTGTATATTAATGCATACTGTTTCTCGTGACTTTCACGATTGTCAGCCTGTGTGTATTGTGACCTATAGTTATCTGTGGTGTGTTTACATGCCAGCTTTATTCACAGATTGTGTTCTTTTTGTACAGCATTAGAAGCAGTAGCACTGCAGGAAAATCGTTCATTTCCAATTTTTGCCCAACACAATCAATGTGATGAAAATATCATTATTGGGAGTTGCCCAGTGGCGGAGGCATGCTACATATACATAGTTTAGCTATTTAGTTGATTCACAGAATGTTTTTCGTGTACTAGTCTTTGCATGGGTAACATGTTGGTTTCGATTAGTTAAGTTGTTACCTGTTTATTACTTGGATGGACAGGTAAACCACCTCGGTATGTAACGAACCACCACAGTCAGCTCAGCCTTCCATGCATTCAGGTCAGGTGATTCGAGTACTGACCTATTTGGTTGTGTCAAAGTGGCACACGTGCACCTCTGTTAGATGGCACATAACATTATGTGATCCCGTATGGCAGGTGACGCTTCGCAGCTTTGCAGTGGGTTCACAGACACATTTATCCTTTATAACCTGTTGTGTGTCGTAGAATGTTGGAAACGGTCACGCCGTTGACGCTCAGTCATTTTCGGCACTTAGCTGAGACACTGGTAGCGGAGAAAGATGTGGTTGAGATGATGTCTGCAGCTCTTGCTGTCGTATCCGGCAATGCTGACATTAAACAACGATCTTTGCTCTCCTCGCGTGAGGTATGCACTTACTTACTTCACCGGTGCCTTTTTTCTAGCGTTATATCCAGTTGACAGGCTGACCACTTGGTTGTGAAAATAAACGGTCGAAGCAACTTGACGAATGCTTAAGTTATCAAACATGTTTGATGTTGCTGATGTTATCAAGCTGCTTCGACAATCATTCATCAAGTGCACATCCAGCAGTGATCACTCATCAAACCAGCTCGATGAATGCTTGATAAGTGCTTGCATTGAGTGCTCGACAAGCATTTATCAAGCCAGCTCAATTAGCTCGTTTGTTGAACCGGCTTCATCGTGTAAACAGGTTAAGCGAGGCGGCGACTGACGCTCTGCGGCTGGGAAGTTAACCGTATGTCTAGCGTCGCAATAGCCATGCGTCCTGGACTCGGTGGTCTGTCCAGGTCAGGTCAAGTCAGGTAGTCGCCTAGTCGTGAGACCGTAGCGTCGCTCTTCCACCGTGACCGCGCTTGATAGCCAGCTTCCATTGATCGGCAGGTGGGCGGTTGTTGTCTCTTCGGAGTTGGTCTATCCACCTGCCACGTGGACGACCGGGACAACGTTTTCATGTAGGGTCTGGGAGGCGTCCCTGAGACAACCTGATGCAACTGTGGAGTGCCTTGTGAGCTGTCGTCTGTACTTCGTCTGTCCAGCTATGGGCTAAATGGCCATGACCAAGAGACAAGCATCCCGCCTATGCTCCAGATGGGCCCACTTTCCCTTTTGAATGCTGCTGTGAATGATAGCACTGTGAATGGTGTCATTTCGTTGCAGGGCTTGACAACAATGATGTATCGTAGCCGCACATCAATGATCGGTCTCGGCTATGCTTGGAAGGCTCTTGAACGATGCTTCTCGACGACTGTCACTGAGAAGATCTCTTGGATGACCTTCTGTGCTGACCGACTGGTAAATAGATTCTCTAACAGCAGCATTCACAGTACATTTTTGCTTCAAAACCACAGTTACTCGGCTAAAGAAAATCACAGTGGGAAGTGGGCTTACCCAGTTTTACTTTAAATGGCTGTTGACCGCTATCAGGAATTGTAAAGGGAAAATGCAGTTACAGTGTAGTTTCATGTTTGTGGATGATATTAACTTAGTGTTTTTGATGAAACAAATTGGCATATTTCTTTACGCCATTATTTGGTTATTAACTTTATTATTTTGGTATGATATTGTTAGTATAGATATCATGAGTATTTCCAACATTTATGAGAGTGCCGCAAACTGTGAAGGGAATTTCGAGTGTTGAAAACTAGTCAACTTGTCAACAATTCATGCTATTCCATTTGCTGTTTTTTCTTCTGTGACAAATCTAGTGTGCATTTTGCCCCAACTTGTAAGCCGAATCATAATCTGTTATTGTGCACGTGCAATGATTGTATGACAGTGTGCGGTATTTGGCTGCAGCAATGGAGATAATTATACCGCAACAGTGGATGAAAAATATATCAGAAGTTTACATAAAATGATAATTTGGTTAAGCGAAGCACTGGCTTACCGAAGAAAGCAACTTCTGAACGATATGGCCTGCCGAAATAAAAATAAACTACCATACGATATAGTCTACTACCCGGTCTCGGACTCCCGGTATGCGCTACATAGGCATATGGGTTGCGCTGCGGCAGTCACGGCTGTTTTACTAACTGCGCTTTACAGATTACAAGCACTCCAAAGAACTCGGAAGGGAACTTAGGCTACGGGAATTTGTAAAGGCTAAATTACTTTTCATACTGCGGAAAGTCGAACGTTTAAGTTAGGTCTCACATTACTTTTCTTGCATGCTTTATATTCGGCATAATTTGGCATGCCTGTTGGAAGTTGCTCTATCATTTTCAGCACTTGGGTAAAGTTCTGGTCACAGCAACTGAAAGTCTCGCTTTACCTACAAAAAATTTGGTTCCCAAAGCAACTGAAACCCCAACCATTTAAAAGATATAGGCCTAGCGCAGGTATCCAAAGCTATACGAACTGTACACTGACTGCGGTGACGTGAAACTTTCATTCACAGACCTTGACGTGATCTGTATACCTGTACTTGTCTAATTACCAGTATGAGCACCATATCAGCGTCCACCGTGGTGACCAGTATATTAGCCTATATATAGGCCAATTTTAAGATGGGTGCCCGTTTTGCAGTGCAACCAATGCTTAAAGTGGAAAAAGAAAGTGCCTGGGCTCGGAACCGAAGCTCTCCTCCTTGCTGTAGCTGTTCTGCCTTAATCCCTCCCCTCTTCCACTGCCGGATCCAGACTCCACAGTTGGCGTGGGCAGCTATTGCCCACTTTCTTCCCCGTTCCCCTCTTTAGAAGTAAGCCCTCTTAAACACACGATAGCCTAGGTGGCCCACCGGTCTGGAGAGCGCTCTAATTAAAGCTGCCATGGCAGGGTCTTAAAATCTGATATCTGGGTGGCACCAAAATTTGGACCATATTTAGCCTACTGACTTTTCCGAGAAATTTTCAAGCATGTTGGCCCAAGTAGTGCCTGAGCAGAGGCCGACCATTTACACTTCAAGTACTGAACGCAAGTCAGAAGTGCTTTTGACCCCCTGACCATTAGGAGCTCTGCCCCTGGACCCTGCTGGGGGCTCCGACCCCAGAACCCGTTACCTTGCTCGCCACGGCATGGGGCCGTGCCCCTCCCCCCAGATGTTGCGGGCTGGAACCGCCACTGCCTAGGCCTACTTCTGATAACCATACACATGGTGCCAAGGTGCCAAGGTACGACTTACTGCACGTCATTTTTGCAAGACAACACTATCTGTGATGGCTTCAGGGGGGGGGGCTTCGCCTCCCTCGATCAGTGGCTTCTCTCCTCATACCTGGTGGGCTCAGCTTGCGCCAGTGAAAAATAGGGAAAAAGCTTTGTTAAGAGTGTATATTTCACTAAGCAATTAACACCCTTAACAAATCCCCCCATTTTCACTGGGCAGTCTACACCCTTAACA
>Ga0209367_1006199_pt1 | contig 16583 bp, 7 predicted proteins | sample WorMetLIZISLAND2_FD_187412 | JGI IMG/M metagenome (GOLD analysis project Ga0209367, IMG submission 187412) | Marine gutless worms symbiont microbial communities from Max Planck institute for Marine Microbiology, Germany - Olavius geniculatus... ... | reverse complement strand
GTAACGACCTTAGGCAAGTTGTTCACACACATGTGCCTCTGTCACCAAGCAGTATAATTTGGTACCGGTCAAAGGGCGGTGATGCCCCGAGGCTGGGATGGTAACCGTAGGTCTGGCGTCGCACTGGCCATGCGTCACGGACTAAAGTGGTTTATCCACCTACGGGCTCAACGGCCGCGAGTGGGAGATGAGCACCCCGCCTACGCCCCAGCTTGGGCATGGTTCCCTTTACCTTTTTTGCATCATCTTAAGACTGTGTCCTGTCACAACAGAGCGTTTAGAGTAGTTTCTATAGTGTCTTGGTCTTTGTCTTAGACTTGAGAGTCGGTGTCTTGTTAACATCATTGGCTTAGCGCATAAGGCGCCAACAGGTTCTAACGTTATACGAGTAAGTTAATAGACGGCAGGCCGATAGAGATTACGAGAAAACCATGCTAGCATAAAAACAGCGCACAACGAACATTTCCTCCTCATGGCATTCGCATATCTTCACGAAGTAAAAACATATCGGCAGAAAACAAAATTAAACGTTAAATGAATGACTATTCAAAATAATTTACGACGACGAATTTCAAGCCCGTGGACAAAGCGGATCAACAAAGTATCGTTATAATGATGTTAGTCTTATTTTTAATGGTTTTAAAAACAAAAACATTGTCATGTCTGCATAAAGTTCGCCGTTTTCGATCACCCCTTTTCCACTGTTGTTAACTCTACCTCTGCAAGAAATGTCCGCAAAAAATTTCCATAGAGCTTGAACAGCTATGGTCTATGGACTACAGTTTTGCAGCATTGGCTTTTATTCGGCGAAATTGTCGTATAATGATCTCCGTAAAAAACATAATTCTAACTTGTGAGATAAAATACATAGCTTAAATCTGATGGCTGTTCAAGGTCAAACATGTTGATTTCGGAATCAAAGCGAGTAGCCTATAGCAACCGGTACTGAATGAGTTCACGATCTAAAATGGTGATTATCAAACAACTGAAATTTTAGCACAAAAATACTGCAGAAAACTATTATCATGATAATAGACTTACCAGGATTAGGGATATTCTTAATTGCAGTGGCGACGCCGACGATAATTGCTATGCTTGGCCCCTGTTTAAAACAAATCGGAACATGTTAAGCCTACTTACAATACTTTAAAATGCTTGTGTGTAATAATTGTAAAAAAATAATAGTCTAATATAAATGATAATGATAATATTTTTATTCCATTGGTGGATAAAATTTGTGGATTCTAGCAACTAGTGAGATGCAACAATTTTATACTTAGCCTTAGGCTTATAATAAGTTATTGTTTCACTTCGGCGCAAAATAACTGCACGCGTTCGATTGGTCCAAATCGCGACACGTGACGTTGAAAATGTACAAACAGTAACTGGCGTTGAGGTCATCATTGAAAATTTTTTGACCCGAATGTTCGTAAAATGCTGCCCGAGTTCGAAGATCGAGGGCAACATTTTATGAACTGAAGGTCACAAATTTTCAATGTTGATCGACACGCTAATCACTAATTGTTTTGTTATACCTCAAAATTAAAACCCCCCAAAAATTAAGCAAAAATCATTTAAACAAAAAAGCTGTGACGACTTTTCGTTGTCGCCCGGTCAACAGTGCTCGCGGCCTCGAGGAAACATTTTACGAGCCTCTGGCAAAACACTTTCAATGATAATCTCGACGCCAGTCACTATTTGTATAATGTTACGCAAAATTCCACGTATTAGTATATCCTCATCTATCTGTCGTCACTTTTGCTCGCCCATCTACCTACTTTTTAGAAATTTTTAGTCGTCCTTTTCGCTATGCATCGCCTTAATGTATTTTCGGAATTAGGTTATTCGCTCATTTTGTTAGCCACGTGTCCATCAGTCTTTTTCTGATTTGTCACCCTTTCATCACCAGTGTCATCATCTCCACTTTTACATGTATCTTACATCCGTCACCACATCATTTTTTTTTCAATTACAGAACTAATCTTTTTCTTTAATACTACCCTCCCCCATTTGATATCTAGCACTTTTTAAAACTGATTTTACAAATATATAAATTTACGCACGTTTTTCTTGTCAGTTATCGTTTTTTTTGTTTTTTTTTAAATTTCCGTTAAGAGTGCAGACTTCGCCAGCTGAGTGAGTTTCACCTACAATCGCTACCGGATGTCGATACGCTGCAGAAAATATTAGAACTGTGCCATTTTGCAGGTTATAAATAAAATCACACTTTACTTGGCAGTTAAATGTAAAACGTTTCGGTAAACAAGTCTGTAAAATTTGAGTTTAAAAATCTGAACGGTTGTTGAGAAAACAGCGAAAAACTTTAGGGGCTACTTTTTTGCCACACCCTGTAGATAGCATAAATACAAAACGATTTGAATGGCAAAAATTGTGCCTAAAGTCGAAGTGTTAGTACTGGTTTGTTTTTAAGCTACCTTGGTCACTGCTAAGCGTACATTTTTATGAATTCTTGTGAAACAACTCGTCCAGGGCTAATAACTCGAAGTCTGCTAAAGTTACTCTTCCGTTAGACCTCAGTAAGTCGTATCGTTTTTTTACATCATGTAAGCAAACAAAAGTAAACACAGCTTAAATAAACATTAATAATTGTTAAAAACATACAAGGCAAGCATATTCGCACGATGAATAAATCGTTCGTTTATTATTGTCGGCTTTCCTCCAGCAGATCAGCAGCAACGCTAATGCCACTAAGCAGAATCCAAGTATGATCGATGAATTGGCAATGTCTGCAACAATTCTGCTTGCCGCAGAATCGCTATACTCCGTATCTGCAGTAGCAAACAAATAATACGCATTGTTTGAGTTTGTTTTGATAATAAATTGCGGTACAAATGCAGATGTTCATAAGATAATAATAGGTGAAATTTGACAAAGTTCAATGACTGATTGATTTGTAAAGAATCTGACGTGGTATATTTACCTTATATTTGCCAAAAAATGAACATTTTAAATTGTGTTTATTACGTAATTTTTTACGGATTTTTTTTTCAATTACACCCGTAAACAATGTAAACTAGAATAAACTTAAATTGATCTCATATGTTCTTACGTCCACTAGACTGATTTTTACGCGCGACGGCATGCTCTAGCTATCCTCTAGGCATTCGTCTGCCCGTCGGTCACAATGTAAAGCCCTATAAAAAGGGTGCAAGCTAAAATCACAAAATCTTTACTGTGTGTTGCCAAAAAAACTTATAGTTTCGGGGTGTGAAAAAAATTCATTTTGCTGTAAAGAAGGTTTTTTTCTCCAACGTATAAAATTCTCAACATTAAACGTACATTTTAACAGTCTTAGTCTAGAGCCTCTAAGTTCAAGAAGGCGTGCGCACGCGGACGTCAAATAAGGATACCCCTAAAAATGGTTATTGTACCGCTATTGGCTCGCATAGCGTGAAAACGATTTGAAAACGATTGCAAATAGGCACAGATATGCTGTTTATCATACCAAGCACTTGTAGTAAAACGCTTTTAGCGTTATCAACATCGATGACTTTAGCCTAAATTTTTTTGAACTGTCAAAATAAACAGTTTTAAAGTATTTTTTGCGACCTGCAGCTGCGGTGCACATTTCAAGAGTGGATTGCGCTGAAATGGCTGAAAATAGACTAAAACAACCTGCGTAAGAAATTTACAGCGTTAAACGTATATTTTAGCGGTTTAAATTTCAGCTTTTAGATTTACGGAGTTCTCCGTACGACAGCGTCAAATATGGGTATTCTTTAAAATGAGCGATTTCAGTTAATATCCACTAATGTAGCGTGAATACGGTTGCACATAGATACAGACTTGTTGTTTACCGTAACAAACACTGCTGACCAGCTTTTAAAATGTTTAATATTGATAACCCCTGATGGTTCAGATCAAGGCCCACTTTTTAAATACAATCATGGAAAACGACCTCCATTCTATTTTTAAGAACAACAAAAGTATTATTATCGGCAAACTTTACAAACATAGCCTACGACAAATAACATGAAATGAAGAAGGCTTACGACTATGTTAGTGATTACCAACTGGAGTCAGCTTGTAAGAATGCCATATACATAGCCCCATCTAGAGTTACCAAAATGAATTTTGCTGTTTTAGAGAACTAATATCATCGCATCGTCCTTACACACATTTTTAAACTGGTAAGTTTTTACATATGTATCCATAACGGTGCAAGGTCACATTGGACCACCCATAAGAAGTGTCCTACCGCGAGTCGAATGATCACGTGACCGATGACGTCACGTGACCCTAAAAGGTCAAGATCGTGATCTCATTATTTTTGGAGCGCCATATCTCCATAACGGTGCAAAATCGACGCATGGTCACAATGGACGACTTATAGTAAGCCGCTGGTGACAAATCGAATGGTCACGTGACTGACGATGTTAATTGTTCAGTTATAGCTTACAGTTTATAGCTTTTTAATTTTTACGACTTGTCTACACAGCTGACTTATTTTATTTGTACGAACATAACTTATAATGTAAGCTATCGAAATGCATTGAACAGACTCCGTATTCGTTTGAACATTATCTTGTCTTCATTAAGAAATTACAGGAAAAATTAATGTTTTTTTTTCAAAAGAGCATATCGACATGGCTTTTTAGTAAAATTATGGAGGTCACTAGTCTGCTCGATAATGCTAGTGAAGATCTTTTCTGTAATATGCAAAAGGCCCATCATTGTCTATTTGGTAAACTACCTGCTGAGAATAAACATGAACATGAAATACGGGAACTCGGTCATGACTTGATATTACCGCAGTATAATTCTAATCTTTTCAATACGTCATTCCTGAATAGATGTTTGTTTAGTTTCGTGTACTTTAGTTTGGTTTATCTTGCTCGTGATTTTTATTTGTATTTACTGAAGTGTTTTTAATACTTGCTTTGTACTGTGATATGCACGTTTGTTCCGTCTTAATAAAACAGTATCAGTCAACCAATCCCTCTAAATCTGAAAAGCGGGCTTGTAATATTTGTTTCGCGATTTTTTGCTGCGATGCATATTTTTACAATAAATTTGCCAAAATAAATCAAGACAATTTGCGTATGAACTTCGGAATAAAAAGAACATTTTAACCGTTTGAGTTTCGAGCTTCTAGATTCAAGAAAATATGCGTACAGAGGCCTAAAATTTGGGCACTTTTTTAAAACGCACTGCCATTTTACTGCACGTTGTACACGCCAGGTGGCAGCACCGATGCTGTCACGCGTCATATGAACTTCGCTCAAATTACTTGCATACGTTTGATACATACTGCAATATTGTTTTTGTGATACATACAGCGACGCAAACATACCAGCATCGCAGCGAATAATCTGTGCCATAGTTTGCGAGATTATCTTATATTTGTTTATTTCACGAAGTAATAGAGCCATATACCACATAAATTAAGACTGAGTGCTAAAAGCAAAATGACATTAATTTGTGACTTTTGGTGCAAAGTCTGGTGCAAATCTGAAATTACAAACTGTCCAAAGTCAGTGTCCTGCTTTTTGACCTGCCCAATAGATGAATGGTTCAGCATTATGAGCAGCAGCGACTGCAGGCAGGTAAATATCGTTGGACGGCTTGTCATACCTATGGGCGTTGCGAGCTTGTGCTTTTTAATCAATAATTCTACAGCTGTGCCGCTGTAGCGCTGCTACGAACACAAAACACCCACTATAACAACGGTTCAGGTGCAAAATATACAAATAATCGACGCATGATCCAGAGGATCTACCTGGACTAATTTTCAATTCCTACACATTTTAGCACAACATCGCCGAACTGGCCATTATCAATGACTGCAAAACCTGCGGTCTTGTCATTATCGTAGTTATTCGTGTCAGATATCCGTGATCTAATGCTTACTCAAATTGCGATTGCTAGTAAGTGTCAGTGCGCAAAACACGACCGCACATCTAGACGTTATCTACAGGGTGCAGCAAAAAAGTGGACCCCTAAAGTTTTACGCTGCTTTCTCAGCAACCGTTTGGAATTTTGATTTGAAATTCAACGGATGTATTTAATGAAACCTTCTACATTTAACTGCCAAGTAAAGTTTGATTCCCTTGAAAAACGACGAAGTTACAGACTTTTTAACATGACCGCCTACCGATTTTCAGCATTCAAAAATGTTCCAACTACAACACCAAATTAATAACATCTTTGAAACAACACAGTTAAATAATGATTGGATGCCAGAATTCCATTGTCACTGTGAATGTTTGAAGTGTTCACCACCAGCTCCAAGCCACAACAGCAGTCTTCAGTCGCTTTATTTGAGAAATCTTTTACAACCTTGTCGATCGGTCCCTGTGGCAGGTTGCCACATATAACCTGAAGCGCTTCCTTGAGTTCGGCGCTTGTTTTCAGCTTTGTTTTAAGCGTGCAGTAAGCCTCCAACATTGCATCCCATACGTGATAGTCCATTTGGTTTATATTCAGCGAATTTGGAGGCCATTGGTTCTTTTGTGGTGACATTTGGACAGCTGCTGGCCCGCAGCCAATTCTGTGCGTTGCGCGGCGTTGCGCGCTCTGTGTGCTGACGCACCCGGCGCGCCGTCCTGCTGGAAGATGAATCCGGTGGGCAGCCGGCGATTGCTTTAAAGGAACGATAATTTAGTGATAATTTATAAACAATATAAATTGCTTTTTATGAAAACGTTAATGTGACGTCATCGGCAGTAATGTGTAATTAGTTTTTGAAAATTAAATAGCAGTTTAGCATGAACATTTTTGAATGCTGAAAAAATCGGTAGGCAGTCTGGATCTGGATAGTTAGTCGGCAGGGGCCCCAGGACTGGGGCATCACACCGACGGCAGTCATGTTAAAAAGTCTATAACTTCATTGTTTTTTAACAGAATCATATTTTACTTATCAGTTAAATGTAGAAGGTTTCAGTAAATAAAGCTGTAATATTTCATACTAAAATCCCAAACGTTTGCTGAGAAAACGGCGAAAAACTTTAGGGGTCTATTTTTTTCTGCCGCACTCTGTACATTTCATCCGTCGTTGTACGACAACATTTTTGATTATCGAATTCACAAAATAGAGGCTTATTTGAGTCATGGTAGCCCACATGTACAAGAAATTGAAGCCAGACTGAAATTATTTAGTACAAAATTTAAAATTATTGAAACTGCACTACTGCTCATGTTATCTATAGACGTTATTGGAAGTTGACGAACAAAGTGAGATAGAATATTCTAACTCGATAACGTAAGAGCTAAGGCGCTGTAGGGCTTATTGCTTACTGGCTGCTGTCATCGCAGTAGGCTACTGGTCAGCCTTTACGCTTAGCCACTGAGCAGTTAGTTCTGCTATATATGTCGGCGTACTTTGTGCAGTAAAACGCAAATAATGTACCTGATCCGGACTCTGTAGTTGCTGCCATATCTCAGTAGTTGTGCTGTATAAGACGATATAACGATAGCGGTGACGATAATGAGAGAAATCAATCAGTGCTTCAGCCTGCAAACGTCCGATTTCTGTTATTATAAGAGGCTAAGGCCAAGGCTGTAGGGCGTAGGCGAGCAGGTCATCCGTAACAGCACTAGGCCTAGACCTACTCATAGTCACCTGCATGTTATACACCTGGATGACGCTACGCCATAGATATATGGACGCTATTATGCTGGCCATGAGCCAACAGCCGGCCTGCGGCGTTGTTGGTCAAAAAGTGGGTGGGCAGACAGTAGCAAATTTCCGACCGAAGTATTCAAAATGTCGTTGCTTTCAAATTGTGCCAAAATGCGGTTTTTAGCCGCAAATTTTGCATTTTTAAACGAAAATTTTTCGACAAGAAGATTATCGTCGATTTTCAGACAGTCAGACGTGTTTGGTCCCCCCCCTACTCCGCCATGGAGCCACCGTAGACGGCAGTCGTCGACGCTTCAGTGATTTGTATTCAGCGTGCATCACATTAGCATCACAGCATCACTCATGCGTTTATGCAGCCGAATGTTTTTGACATTCGATTTTTTATCTCTACTCCTGGGGCTGGGTAGGAGTTGTATGCATTTTTATGTCAAGAGCATTTTTTTTATTTTTATACGCGAGTCATAGGCTTTAAAAATAATTTTGGTTCTCGCTTAAAATCTTTATACATCTTGTTCATGGGGCATGCTTCCGGTAGGGTCAAATCATGTCCGAAATTTGTATTTTCGATCATACGTTTCGGCTAAAAATAGAACACAGTTTTGATTCATTGAATTAACAAATTTAACATTCAGTGCACATACAATATCATACAGATAACACATTTCAGTTGAATGAATTAGTGCAGGCATAATTCAGGAACTTTATGTCTTTGCAGAGGCCAACCTTCTTCATGCATAATGGCTGCAATCTTGCTCAGTTAACTACATGAGCATACAGAGCAACGTGTTTCAATTGTGCGACCCTACAAGCTGTGCACTATTTTTTTGAAACATGAAAACTCACTCCGTAACTACACCTAAAACTTTTTGACATTTATCAATTTATATTTAACATTTTATTTTAATACTTTAAAAATCCATCACTCGACCTTATTACCATTGGTAGTTATTGTCCGTTTTTGGATATTTAGATTTTGCAAGGTAGTGTAGCGACATAAAGACGTAGTGTGCATGTCGTTGAGCAGCAAATTTTTTTCACAGTTTAATGGTGAAAAAATTGTGAACATTTGTCAATATTTAACAAAAATGTGGAAAAAAGTACAATAGCTTACTTTTTGGGCCCACCCTGTATGTCGCGTGCGGGCTCGTTGCACGACAACGGAATTTTTTTTTTACAATTTTTGTGTTTTTGCTGTTCGATTTCGACGGTTTTTTTTCCTGATCAGTCTACTAAAAGCAGATGCTAGAAACTGTGGTCAGTCGAAGTCTGTTGCAGTGCCTCTGACATTCAGAGTCATCGGCGTCTATGTTTTGAATTCGAACACAGCATTCTAACTTCTCTGTTACACGTTACAACAATTGGTTTTCTTATGTATCAGCTGGGTAACTGTTAGCAACTGGTTGTCTAGCTGTGATGTTACACTGTAAAGTGTTATGTATGCTCTGTCATAAAATAAATAAATAACACGACACGAACATTCGTAGGCAGATACTGAAGTCTTAGCCAATATACACGGTGTTTCATAAAAGGCACCCTTTTTCTTTCTTTCATAATTCATTCAGATGATGGTCAATTTACACAAAATTTTTAGCAGATGTAGCTGAAAAAATACTGATTCAAGTTATTTTAACAAAACATGGCTGCTACTTAAATGTTCTTTGCTAGCCGTGATGTAACGCTGACGTCATAATATGTCGTGAGTACAAGCTTGCCGGTTTCAACTGGTGCTGTTTGTTGCTAGCTGTTTGTTGCTACCCTGCTTCAATAGTGAACTTTATTTGGTTCACTGATAGAAAAATGTTTAACGTATCAGCACAAAGCAACATGAGCCATAAAATCAGGAATCTCGCGATCCAGAAACTCAACCATCTCACAAGCGGTGTGTGCTGGTGTACTCCGCCAGGGAGGTTATGTTTTTGTCTGACTTTGTTTGTTTGTCTGTTTGTCTGTGTGTGAGGAAGATAACTCGAAAGGTATGGACGGATCTTTCAGAAATTTTGGGGATATGTTGAGAATGGCATAAACTACCAGTGATTAAATTTTCGGCATGATCCGGCAGGAACCCTGGATTCTGGATCACTTTGAAATTTTCGTTATCATTGCGTTAACGTAAGGGGGGCATAAGGGAACCGCTGGCAAAGCGAAGATGGTGACGCCACCTGGCGAATAACTTTGTTTTGGCGGAGGTACCTGCGGGCTGCGACTGCTATCTAGTGTTGGAAGATGTGAAAGTCAAGCTATCCCCAAGTGTGTGAAATTGATCGTTTTGGGCGTTGTTGTGGCTGCAATGGTAAAACTTCAACAGTTTGTCATCAGTGAACCAGATGAAGTTCAGCATCGAAGCAGTTCAGCTATTCAGCAACTGTTAGCACCGCTTGCGACAAGCCCTGCTTTTTGCACTTAGGGCACATTATGACGTCATCATTACATCACGACTAGCAAAAAATATTTAACTAACAGCCATTTTGTAAATACATTATTAATTAGTATTTTTTAGCTACTTCTGACAAAAATTTCGTACAAATTGATTATCATTTGGCCAAATTATGAAAGAAAGAATAAAGCGTCTTGTTATGAAAGTTTTGTAACTACACATTAACCACACACGTAGGCCCCTAGTTTGTTTTTCTTGCATTTTCCGGCGCTGCATTTCCGGTGTTCCGTTTTTCAGTCTCGCATTTTTAGCGCCCCCGTATAGGCTTACTGATTGTATTATTTTCTATCTGTCTGTCTTTGGCTGTTTCGGCACTGTCTTGCGTGGATAGAATTACCATTATTTCGAGCATTTCTGCATGCAGAAAGACTGGGAAAATGTTTTCAGTTTTTTTAAAAAACAAACAAAGTCTTAAAAGTTACTTACTTCCTTACACTTACTATTACGACTGGTAAAGCCTAGATCCGCATGCTGCCTCACAGACTACAAATGTAATCTTATAACCAGTACAACTTTTTTGGTTGAATTAAGTGTTTCATTGTCATAAGTGGATCTTTTGACAGAGAAATTTATCATTGCAGAGTACATGAAAATTGTCGTAGAAAAACTTCTGTACCATTAATAAGATAGCATCAATACAAATATCACAATTAAAGTCTTCTGCAATAACGCATTAATTGATGTAGCGAAGCGATCATACCACACATCAGTGTCAAATAACAAGTTTTCACAGTTTATTTACTGTACCTGAACACACGGAAAATACACGTTCACAAGCAACTGCTGGTTTACTTTATTTGCGATAACGAAACGCTCGTCATTACGAATCGTTTTCGTGCATTTACGTAAGTCATAAAAAATTAACACGTTTATTCGTCCAACGAAAAACAAACCGACAGACAGAACAGTAGCACATGCACATCTAGCAAAATCGTCGGACGCACTAAAAACGTGCAACACAAAATCACATAAACACTTAGAAAATGACATAAGATTTGAATCTAAGCTTATGATTAACCAGTTTAGCTGTCAATGACATCTGTATAACTAGAAAGCAATCATAACTCGCAGGTACCTCCGCCAAGTGCTTGTCAGATTGTAATGTAGATTTTACCTACGCGTTTCAAACTATAGTTGCATTTTCCACAGTGACCTAGTTCTACGTGATCTAAAAACCGTGATTGGATACACTGCCGCTTTGCCAGCGGTTCCCGTATGCCCCCTTTAACGCAATGGTAACGAAAATTTCAAAGTGATCCAGAATTCAGGATTTCTGCCGGATCACCCCCAAAATTGAATCATTGGTAGTTGTTCCCATGCCCGACGTATCGTCAAAATTTCAGAAAGATCCGTCCATAACTTTTTGAGTTATCTTGCTAACACACAGACAAACAGACAGACAGACAAACAAACAAACAAACAAAAACCGGCAAAACATAACCTTCTTGGCGGAGGTAAAAATGAATGGCACATATCAAAACCACGCGACATAAACGACATAACAACACTATACAAAGTCATGCAATGACAATAAGGCTAAATCATCAACATCAGCGCCATACACAAAAATACTATTACGTGCAGCATAAAATCCGCGTTAAACAAGCATCAAATTTTTAAAAAATTAAGCAAATAAACATTTAAATACTTGACTGAAGAACAGCAAAAATAGTCATGCTGTCAGCACCATCAATGGCAGTGTACACTTTAATTTTCTACCAGAAACGATAGGCCTACAATGGCGTAAATAAACTACGACGCCGCCAGAGAGCCTGAAGCAAAAGAACTGAATACTGCTGAACTGCTGAACCAAACGCAAAGTAATCACATCCCCCAACGTCGAGGCTATGTGACTGCCGATTGGCGCCGTTTATTTTTTTGTTGGATTGTCAGCAGGATTTCGGAAAAAGTCTAAGAAGGATTTGGTTAATTTTTTAGAGAGGTTAGATTTGGCCTAGCGTAGAGTGTGCACGATTTTGGTTGTGATCAGAATCGGCATCTAAATCCCGGACCGGATTTTCAAATTTGTTACCATTAGAAGATAGGACAGAAGTTTGTCAGTAGGGTTACCCAAAAAGTTAACGACATATTTGGCTACACTTTTCAAGAAAAGTTAGGTTTTGCCTAACTTAGAAGTAATTAGATTATGGTCACTTTTGTTAGCCGACCGTACTTAAGTAACGGTCGAGCTGTTGCCATGTTTGTCGTCCGTCCGTCCGTCACGGATTTACTGTGGCCAAACGGTGCAAGATAGGGCATAGGTTACTTTCAAATGATTATAAATCATTGACCTTGGATGACCTTAAATGCCGTTACGCGCGTTTTCGGCAGAAAACTGGCCATGTCTCGGAAACGGTGATCACTAATAGGAAGTAGCATACGCCCCGTTAAATTAAATGAAAATCAGTGATTTTGAATGTCCTTGAAAGCCGTTACGCGCTATTGTGGCTAAACGGTGCGAGATAGAACCTAGGTTGCTATTAATCATTAACAGAAAGTGGCCTAGTGGCTTTCAAATAACATAAAAATTATTGACCTTAAATGACCTTAAAGGTCAGTACGCGCTATTGTGGCTAAACGATGCGAGACAGGGCCTTGGTTGGTAATGATCATTGATAAGAAGTCGCATATTAGCTTTCAACTGACATGAAAATCATCAACCTTGGATGACCTTGAAAGTCACTGACAACCACAGCGGTCAGCTATCCTAGCGACATCTGGGCTTTTTGTTTTGTTTTCGTACTCATCTAGTAACATCGTTCTTTATCATTGCCAGATAAGGAAAACTTCTGCCGAATATAGTGCTGCCACCTGAAGAATACGACGGAAAAAAACTGACATAGCTTTAGCGAAACTTTGCAATCTTTGATTGCCCTTCTAGTTAAAAAAGTTGTTCTTCAAATAAATACCAGTAAACAGTAAACAGTTAACACTTGGTTAACGGGGCAAACACTTATCTAATAATGCCGTGGATCAGTGTACTTAACAGTGGCCGTCATAACGACGTCCAGAACAGTGGTCCCAATAGCCAACGTATGTAGGCTACGCGAGTGAGTGAGTGAGTAGGGTTTAACGTCCCGCCCGACACAGTATAGATCATTTCGAGGACGGCCTTTCCAGGCAGAATCCACACAAACACATAATAACAAAACAGAAAGTTTAACCTTTACAAAACGTTGAACCGTTATGAAGCACAAAACACTAAAAACGACCTTAACGTAAAATTTTAAGAACTGCCGATAAAATGTGCATATGTAATGGCAATGGCAGTTCTAAAAATCTTTTCTGTTATCCTCTAGACAGCTATTAATTTCAGAATGTTGTCTGTTGGCGGACAGGGAGAGCCAACGTATGTACGGGATCATGTGTAACATGATCCGTAGACTTCGTAACCGGGATAGCAAGGCGAAGTCACATCAACGGAGACGATAATGATGACAATGACGATAGTGATGACGATTCCAAGGATCGATATTACCAGCGAAGCAATTCCAAGTCTTCTAGCACGGCTTGGGTCCACTACCGTATGTTTGGTTGCCACCACTGCACGCACATCAGCCAGACAATCAATCAAAATGTTCCAATACAAATCAGCAGAAAAACCGCAACCGACTTAAAACGGCAGTAAAATACTGGAATAATGTCAGTGGGAGTTATTAAACAGCAACGACCGAGTTAATAGTTACTGCTGTCGATCAACCAATACTGACTTCGGTTCACATTGTGTGGTCCGAGCCTGGAAGTTATAAACTCTGTGTACCTCTGTGTACTGTGGGCGGTCGGCGTGGTGTAGTGGTAACGCGTCTGATCCAATCAGCGAAGTTACTGTACGCCGGGCCCGGTTAATACTGCGATGGGTGACTTGCCTGTGGGCCGGTAAACCATCTCGGGATGTAATCAGCCGCCTAGGTCAACTCAGCCTTCCATTCCTCCGGGGTAGGTAAATCGAGTACCAGTCTATCTGGCTGGGATTAAGGCGGGGCGCGTTCACCTCTGTCGGGTGGCAGGTAACACTGTGTGATCCCATATGACAAGTGACGCTCCGTAGCTCTGAGATGGGATCATTAAGAGCTATATGCACCTTTAACCTTTAACCTCGTCTCAGAGCAAACAGTTGAGAACATGATATTAAGTGGTCACGGACAGAAAACACCAATTGTTTTCCTTGCTTCAAATGTTGGATTGTCCAAAACTTGTCAGAAGGTCTTTTTCCTGTCAAAAATTAGCCAAATTTGGGAGTTAAAACCCCCCATTTCGGAAAAATTTAGGGGTAAAATTAAATATTCAGCATTCATAATCTCCTCTGTCGGAAATTTGCTGTTGCCTGTCGGAATTCTGTTGTAAATTTGCAGTGTTTGTCGAAAAAATGCAACTTCTTGCGCAAACCTCCGCCAACGTTATGTGAATTTTTTTCCGTTGTGTTAGTAAAAATCCTTAAGTCCAATCTTGGATCCAGACGCTGATCTAGATCACCACCAGCACCAGAATCTAATCGTCTTTAAGTTGGGGCAAGTCCAACTTTTCTAAATTTCCGCCAAATCCGACGATGCAACATTTTGAGTGCGGTCATCATGCTGACCACGGGTATCGTATCACATTCACAAAACCTTCTTGGCGGAGGCAATAAAATAATGAGAAAACGACAATACTGAAATGAAATAAAAGAAAAACACCAACTAGCCAAGATGAAGGCGATCAGTCCGAAGAGCCAGTTGCAGCACCACGTGACGAAGCATGCGACCATCATGTGTCCGACGTACGACTGAACCACGGTTACCGATTCACTGCGCGGTCCGGCAGCCACGTACAGCACCGTCCGATGCTGCTGCTGCAACTGCTGTTGCTGCCGCCGGGGTGGTGATGGTGATCCAGCGTGCTGTGCTGGAGTCCCGGCGTATCCGGGATATCCAGCCGGCGGTTGATCGTACGGATACGGTGACTGCGGATACGGTTGAAGGCCAAAAGGTTCTGGTGCTAGTCCTGGATATGGGTCTGACACTGGAGAAGCGTAGGCAGGCGGACTGTTCGTATACTGTAGGTTGCTTTCTATATTTTTCTCTACATCGTACCGCTTTAAGTCTGTAGCGCAATCGCAGGCAAATCAGCACGTTACGACAAGCAGCTGAATTCGTTAATTAGGCTGCCTAGCTGCATAGCTAGCCGTGCTGATGTTTTGTGTCAACCCCAGATCTCAGAGCTCTCTCGGCCGATCGCCATGTAACTTTGCCGCATGGTCGAAAGTTGCTTCAGCTTCACAGCTTAGGTCCCAAAATTTCGGCGCCCCTTCAAAAAATGGAACAAAACGTCCAAAATTCGGCGCGATTTTAGGCCACATGACGTTGTAAGGAGCGAAACTGCAACCCAGCAAATTGTCACTCTAGTCGAGTATAGGGCGCCGCGCGCTCTCACGCTAAGCTCTGCTCCGAATTTCTAGTGTTTTGTGCCGTGTAACTGTCGTAGTTAAGCCTAATTCGCTGTGAACTCAGTTGTAATTTGACAACTGTCTAATAGACGAACATGATGCTGATAAAATATACACATTTATTATTTACACATGTAGGTAGATAAAGAAAGAATGAAAAACAACTTGCCGCATTTGTCGTAAAAAAATAATACAGTATGTACCAGAGTCGAGAGGCGCGTCCGGTAACTTAGCTGCTGCGAGCGGCTGGCAGCTGCTAAGCTACTGGATACTCGGCTACGGCAAGCCGCTACGAGCACATTGTAGCGTAAAAATTTTACGCTACGTTACAGTTTAGACTGACATCCGGACTTCTGAACGTATGATCAGTTTTCAGATGAAAGTTGAAAAATCACTGATCTAAATGTGCCACCAAACAGTAGGCCAATAAAACAACATTAATGCAAAATCGTTTTCTTAATTACTATGTTTACTTGAAACTCGCCTACAACAGCCATTTTTCATGGACAAATTGACGTCACGTTCGTCTGCGCTAGCCGCTAACGTAGATTGTTGTCTGGCGTAAAGTTGTAGCGGCTTGCAGTGTATCGCAGTCGAAATCTCGTAGCCGCCACGTTGCCAGACGCGCCTGAGCGCTATGTAACTGAACAGGAATTATTATTCTTAATCATACAAGTAAGTAAGTAACTAAAATGTAAACTTATAGCGCATGAATGACAGAAAAGCCTGCACTGCGCTGCTTACGAGTACGTTAGATAGAATACCTGGTCCGGGCCCTGTCGTCGTTGCCATATCTCAGACGTACGTTCTGCTGTAAAAACGAAATATGATGACAATGATGATAATCAGTGCGTCTGCCTTCAAACGTCTGATTTCTGTATTAATATGTAGTTCGCCTGAATGTATGTATGTTCAGGTTACGTCCACACAAGCGTATTGAATAGCGCTGAATATGCTGCAGACTGCAAAGCGTAGGCGAGTAGAAGCTAAACAGCACTTTATGGGCCTACTTATAGGCTACTGGCCGGTAGTCGGACACTTTGGGTCTTTTCTATTCATCCTTGGAGACGGACACCTTGGGTGCTAGGGGTGTTGGGGGAGGGCTCTGAGGGTCTCAGTGGGCG
>Ga0209367_1006195_pt1 | contig 16591 bp, 12 predicted proteins | sample WorMetLIZISLAND2_FD_187412 | JGI IMG/M metagenome (GOLD analysis project Ga0209367, IMG submission 187412) | Marine gutless worms symbiont microbial communities from Max Planck institute for Marine Microbiology, Germany - Olavius geniculatus... ... | reverse complement strand
CCGCTTCACCCAGTACTCCATGTAGTGTACGCCACAGCTTCTGTGAGTTGTCACTGTTTGCCAAGATCGTGGTGCGCCAGAAACTTCTACGTTTGGCTTTATAAAATTCACGCTCGGTAGTCTAACAGTAACGTGTCGGACTTGTAATTCTGAGGCAACTCAGAGGCGCAGGTTCGACTCCGCACCAGGACACTGCCGGGTAACGACCTTAGGCAAGTTGTTCACACACATGTGCCTCTGTCACCAAGGAGTATAATTTGGTACCGGCATCACCGCTGGGATGGGACGTAAACAGGCACACCGCGCGATACACTGGCCCCGTATCCGTGGTCTCGCAGTGTAAAAACTGGTTTCTGGCTGAGGGTCTTAGGAAACGGAGATCAGCGCCGCCCTATGGGCCGTAAAGTTCGGGAAAGATTTACGTTTTACGTTTTTTACGTCTCTGACGTGCGATGTAAGCTTATTTCGCAGAAAACACAGAAATTGGACAATAATATATATACGTCAGCGTGCACATTGTTACTTTAACGGCGTGTTTAAAAGTTTTGTGACAGGTGGGCAAGCATACTCGTGCGTCCAAATGTAAAACGTGTTTATCTCGCATGTCAGCAGACCAACAACGACGGATGATGACCATTGAGTGACCATTGCTCACTGACTCGTGTCTTTGGCTACATGTACATTATACTGACGTCTCAGATAAGTCGCTTATACGGGGTGTACCAAAAATACCCCCAACACGACAAATCACGATATCTCACTTTTGTACTAAGTTTTTGCTCATTTGTTAAGCAACAACTGGGCAAAAGTGTACTGCTTTTCTGCTGTCTTTCTTTGACACATGTCAAACTGATGGAAACGTAAACTTTAGGAACGAAGTTGGCAACTGTACAGACAGCAAGCCTACAAATAGTTGAGTACCGCTTTTGTTGTAATGTCATTGTGACCTAGAAATAATTGTCTGGTTTACTTTGGAAGTAATAAACTTTCTAATATTTTTTACTCACATTGGCGGTTATGATTACAAATTTGGAGATGGGCAAAAATATCTTACGAACACAAAATGCGGATTTAAACATTCGGAGAAATTGGTTTCGAATACCGAAAATTTTTATGTTCCTGAAAAAGATTGAAATCTAAGCTCGGTAAAAGCAATCTGCTGACATTTTTATTAGCTACTCGTAGTTAAACTTGTGCAAAACTTTATAGTGTTTTTCGGCTTTGAAAATTCATAAGTTTGATACATTACTCTGTTGACTAGAGAAAATCAAACATTACTTTGCCAAATATTAACAAAATGTAGCAAAATTAAATTTTGTACAATGTATTGTGTGCTGAATAAACAAGAACAATTTGATGTAAAAATATTCATGCATTACACACCTTATTAACAAACGTCAAAAATATTACACGTCTCATCGCTGCACACGTGTTAAGTGTCTATTAAGTTGAACGCTAATTTGGTTTGCCGATAAAAACGGAATTGTTTGAGCGGTGCTCTAAATGTAACCAAGCTCCGTTTGGGACATTTGTTAAAAGCGTTTCGAGCAGACGAACCGGCCTTTCAGAACGCACGTCCTCCGTATGTCGAGAGAATGACTCGCCTAATCTGCAGCTATCCACGGTCAGCGTCTGTGGCCGTCGATGCTGCAGACATGTCGGCAGAGATCGATCAGGTATCCAGGAACACCTAGACGCACAGCTTGAACGAGATCTGGTCATAACGTCGAGCCAATGCTAGTAGGTCTATGCAAGTGAGTTTGTTATGTGCACAATGTAATCGAGAAGCCCTGCTTTCGCGATTAAGTGTAGGCTAGGCCTATTTGAAATAACGATAAATAACAGTTTGTTTATTCTCAGTACTAGTACCGAATACGACATCTATGACACGACATCCACAACTGTTTAGATAACGTTGAATTGTAAATTGAACGGGGGCTTTATATAGTGCTTCAATGAAAATTAGTCTACGGTCCGCTGCTGGTCGACCAAGTATAAGGTTAATTACGTTTAATTACGGTGCTGGACGCTCGCCCGATGAAGTGTCATGGAACCCAGTGGTTGACATTAACAAGTAATTGGTGTGTTGCTGCTTGCTCCTGGTGTTTTTTTGGTCTGATAATGAATAGTGACCGCATTACTGGTGTACTGCTGCTAGTTTGTTGAATCTATGAATGTATTTATTATTTATAATAATAATACTAATTGGAAAACAAGATTAGCAACTGCATGTAATTTGTAATTAAAGTAATTGAAATTACGTAATTTGTAATTTGTAATTGAATTACGTTTGAGCCAGTAATTTGCCCAGCTTTGCAGTGAAGCATTATAAAACTGATGGCGCGGAGACTATCTAACGAGAACATATTCCGCCGATATAGTAAGCTGATTAACCGCATAAATCCACTGACGTCGACAGCATGCAAACCCTTTAGATAATCCGCATGCGTCTCGGTGTTGTGTCTTTCGAAGTTTCAATAACTCAGTTCACATTTTAATCGCCGCTGCTTTTTATTGAAATGAATAAAAAAATTAGTTCGTAAAATAATGAAAATGTACGGAACTCGAAGTGTGTGTGTGTGTGCAGTTTTGATTTTGACGTATGAAAACAGCGAAAGACAACTTCTCATAAATGGTTGAATCGATCAAATAAAATCTGGGTTCGTTCATTCTTATTATTGCATTATAATTATTAATATAAATTGCGGTGATACTGTCACATTAAAGACGTTGCAGAGGCGCTAAACAAGAATTAAACTAGACGTGTTATTTGCACTAAATTTTATACTGTTATCAACTCTGCCGTACAAAGGCAAAACACCGTAACTCACATTTTTGACAAAAATGACTTTTAATTATTTTTGGTAGGCCTATCAGTCGTTGGTCCTGCATCAGCACGCCAAGTTTGGCGGCCATCTGCTCATTAATAACGTCGGGCTGTATGTGTCAAAACACAGTAACTCCCAAATTTTGTCCCGAAAACCACGCCACAAAGCAGTACTGCAATAGCCGTGTTTCAGTTAATGAATAATTACACAGAAGCGAAGCCAAAACGCAGCACTGCGTTTTGCCATAGTATCGTCAATAAAAATCAAAACACAACACATGCGATTCAAAGCCAAAAGACAGTATGTTTACAATAATTTATCGTTACCTACTTATCATTTTATGCCTCCAATAAAGCAAACGGCACAGCCACTGGATTGATAACGAGGCGCAGATTTAGTGTTTTTAGTGTATTTTGTGTTTTAATGTTCGCCTGTTTTTTTGTAAAGGTTAAATTTTGTGTTTATTATTGTGTCTATTGGTGCGATACCTGTACTAGTGCAAAGGACTGTGTGGCTCTTTTTCCCCGAAATGACCTATTATGTGTTGAGTGGGACGTTAAACCTCTACTTACCCACTCATTCACTCACTACCGTTTTCGGTCACAGGCAGTGCTTACAGTGATACGGTGTGCTGGTAGCACCGCTTTCGTGGCCGCTTGGCAGGGTTGATAAAAATCACGATTTTTTAAATAAAAATCAAAGCATTGGTTTTTTTGTTATTTAAATTATTTTTTTAAAATTTAAATCGATTTTAAATTTTTTTTCCGATTTTCATTTTATTTTTACACCATTTTGTGCTATCTGTGATAACTAATGTGTTACCTTCATCTGTTAGTTTGTAGATAACAGTAATTTGCCTTGATTAGAGTTTCTTTTTTTAAAAAATTACATATGTTATTTTTGTAACAGCCTGGCAAAGAACTATTTACAATTTTAACTTGGTGATGCATTCTAAAGTTTGTGAATATTTATGTGGCTGCAATTTGTCAGACTTTTTAAGGCATTTAGTCGACAGTGATGAAGGCCATAACATTTCTAATACCCGTAAGCATGCTGATTGCTGAAAGTAACTACCAATACAACAGAAGCAATTAACAACTGTCAAGACCAATTAATTGGTGATGTCAGCTTTGGTAAAGTGTATCAGGTTAAGCTAACTTACCAGCTCAGATATAACTAAATATTAATGTAGTCAACAAAATAAATTGAGTTACCGGTAGCAAGCACTACAGTGCTCTAAATACCAGTAATAGATTTTAAACTGAAAATAGCCATCACATTTACACAAATTTTTTTTGTTTTGTTTTTAGTGATTTTATTGTTAATTTAAATCAAGATTTAAATCGATTTAAATCAATGATTTAAATCACTCGATTTAAATTGCATCAACCCTGCCGCTTGGAAGGCATACCAGCACTTCTTTTCTGAGATACATATGCAATAAAAGACGCAGTATAGGCATACAGTGTAGAAATGACCATGGGAATGGGATTCCCAATGGGAATGGGAATCCCACGGGAATCCCATGGGAATGGGAACTGATGACAAAATTGGGGATGGGAATGGGAGGGAATGGGAACATAAAAAGCCATTCCCGGTCATCTCTAATACAGTGTTCGAGTAGCAGGATGCAACGGTTCCCATATGGTACCGGCACTTATTTTTCACTTTAAGCTTTGGCCATAAGCTGCGTTGTAACCTGTAACTCAAACAAGCTAATAGCTATAGGAACTGGCGACGCCACGCTCAACGTAAAAAATTGCGGCCAAGCCGCTGCAGATTGAAACACGGTTACTATTGTCAGTCTATAAGAAGTCGCCAGCACCCTATTCGATAGTACCATCGCCGAACCCTTACGACTTACCGTTTCCGTGACAGACAGACGACGGACGGATGACAGACGACAACTGCCGCATAGACGCGCTAATGGGTGCTATACAGCATGCATGTAGCTGAGGCACGTCAAAAAACTGACAGAGAGTAAGTATAACTAGAAACACAGATATCGACAGAGGCTGATAAACTTCGTCGCCATTAGGCTAAATGTCAACTTCGTATGCCTGTCAGACACGACTGAAATTAATTAAAGAGTAAGACCCAAACTCCACTACTTCGTTTTTTGTGGACTTTGTTGTACTGCATACGTTGCACGATAAATCAAAGCAAGTGGGACTTGGGCGACGGACGGTGTGTGTATGCTTCGTAGGCCCTTATGACTGATCTGCGTATTAGGACAGACAAATAAATGAAAAACAGGAATATGGCTCAACAGAAAAGTGAGGACGGAACTTTTTTAAAGATCCAGACACCCATGACTGCAGGTCGTCGACTGTCATCTGTAAACATAAACTGTCCTCGTCTGCTTGTAATAATAGTGGAGTCATATATCCGCGAGGCTCGGTGGCGCTGGCACAACATGCCGCGTACAAAGCTGACAGGACAGCTGCCAGCTGCTAGAACGAGTGTGACCCATTGTGCGGCAAACGGGGTATAGGATATGAAGTGTGGCAAACCAGCAGCAGCAGCACCAGAACTGTGTGTGACAAATAGAGTGCGTCGCCAGTTAATATGTTGGTGACAGGATAGCTCAGAGTTAGAATGTGAGCTACAAATCGGAAGTTGATACTATATCTAGTTCTTGTGGTACCGGTAGTTTTGCGCCCGGCTAATGGCAAATAGCGAGTTATAGTCCTATTGTCTTAACTATTTAGTGCCCCAATTCCCAACGCAAAATTTAAGTTACATAAGATGGCAACTCAGCATGTTTGGCCAAACAGAAGCCCCACAAAAATGCATTAAACGGTAGGCCTACCCAAGAGACTAAAGTAAACACTGCAGCACAAGGGACTACTGACTAAATATAAACAGTACTCTTTTAGTAAAACTTTAAAAAGACCAATAATATTTTTAAGTGGTCTAAGTTGACAAGAAAATTTTAAAAAAATAAGCTGAAAAGTAAGTTAAATGACAGAAACCTGCTAGATACTGTGTTATGCCATCGTATTTTGAATGCATTGTAGAAACTAATACCACGCCAAATCACAGTGAATTAGGACTGTGACAGAAATGTGTCGAAAGCATCGACATCGAATAGACTATTTAAAACGCTAAACTGACACAAACAAACTAGTAACAACAAGAAAATCATTTGCTGCACAGTATTGTTTAAGTTGCAAAAAGTTCGTTTTTTGCTTCTCCTGTAAAATTACAATTTCCCTAGTTACGGCGTTTTGCCTTTGTACGGCATACTGTTCACTAAAGTTCTAATTCAGAAACGACTGGCAAAAGAGATGCGCTTTTGTCTGTCGCCGTAACTGCAGCAGTGAGTTGGCGGCTCTCGTCGCAGGTGGTGGACTGTTCCCGGCTCGAGCTGCTGCCACTGGAAATGCCCGGTCCGCGATGGTAGAGCGTCGCGTCGACAGTAGCTTACTTGCAGCATCATCATCGTGTCAGCATCGTTCGTCTTTATCACCGTAAAGCGACGAAACAAGTGTAGTTTTGCGTGCACGTCAATTAGTGAAAAAAAATAAAAAGTAAAACTTTAAAAAGTGACCGTGGGTTGAAAAAAATATCTTCTGAATATCCGGAAAGTAGTTTTGAGTTACCCTTTAGTTGTCTAGCAAAATTAATTGAAACAGACAAATTTCAATATCCATGTGCCAGTCTAATTACAGAAATTTTCATGTAATTTATTTTGTACATACAATAAATATTGTAGAAACATACTACACTCAAACTACGCTTAACGTCATTCACATCCAGTAAGTGAATTTCATGTGCACCATGCAACGCCAATTCATCAAATAGCCTACCCAGACGCTAATTGAATTGTTGGAGTGGAAAACGTCGTTCTGTTTCAATTAATTCGCGCAAGGAGTGAAAAAACGCAAATTATAGCCGCATGCACATTGCGTGTTTTAGCCTATCTAGTGCTATTCAACAGTCTTCAAGCTTACTGTGTATTGTACATTTTTAATAGCTTTTAGCACAAATTGGAAGTACGAAAGTGCGCGAAGTATTTTTCCAAAACTCCAGCATCCCCATAACGCAGCTGGGTTTAATTCTCTCTGCAGTCATTTAGTTACAAATCAGTAATTGCAAGCTTAAATAACAAGAAATTTGACATAATGCTCACGAGACGCGCGAAAGCCTATAGCAGTTCCTGTTCGCAAACTGTCAGTCTATTTCCAGCTATTTCGTCGCAGTTCATTCTTAGAGTGTGCACTGCCGCTGAAGATCGCAAAAATCAACAAAAACCCTTTAGTTTGAAAGTTGAGGGTTTTTAAGGTGATCGATGTTGATACGACTGAAAAGCTCGTCACTAGTGCTTGTTGTGATAGGCAGCATTTCCATGCCTATCTGCAATCGTTTTCACGTAATACTAGCCAACAATGGTAAAATAACGACTTTATTGGGGGTACCGCTTTTTGATGCTCTTGCAGGTGCGCAGATTTCCTTGAACCTAGAAAATCGAGACTTGGACCTTCGAAATCTACGTTCAATGCTAAAAATTTCGTACGCAGCTTCTCCATGTCTATCTCAATTGATTTTGACGCAATTTGCTCTTGAAGTATGTCTCGCAGCCCGAAATCGCCAAAAAATTCATAAAACCCGTATTTTGGCGTTCAAGGTCATCCAAGGTCATTGAATTTGGTGGCAACCGAAAGCCAGTGTACGACTTTCTGTTAGTAATTAATAGTAACCTAGGCCCTATTTCGCACCGTTATTGAGATTGGCTAAAAATTATTATTTATTGTTATTGGCCGTTATTGGCTAAAAATTGCAAATTTTTTACCCCTCCTCTCATTCAACGCCCTCGTTCGGGGTGACCCCCTCCAAATTTATGAAAAGCTTTACGGTTCCTGAAGCTAGAGTCCTTTAGGCAGCGACGGTGAAAGTTAGGTGATCCTAGCTTGACTGATCCATCAATGTGACAGACGGACAGAAGGACAGACGTACGGACAGAATTGCGATCGCTAAGACGCGCTAAAGCAGTCTAGCTGCTTTCGCGCGTAAAAACGACTGCAATTAGGCTATTGGCAGCAAATAAATGTACAATAGTTTTATAGCGCTTAATCACGGTACCTCTAATCATTTAAACATGTTGTCATACAGCTAATTAATTATACAACAGTTATAAGCTTAGTCCGTTAAACAGCGTTTTGGCTGAGTTGTAACTTGTTCGTTTCGATAACAAAGTTATTTTGCACCGGGTTTGGTTAATTCTTGGATGGCGGGCAGGTAAACCATCTCGGTATATGCAACCAGCCAGGCGGTTGAGTCGGCTTTTTATCTTAAGTGTATTTTTAGCGTATAAGTTTATGACTAACATTTTTTACAAATCATATAAACTACAAGATTAAAGATCTTACATAAAGTGGAAAAATCTTAACCTATATTTGTTCCTAGGAGTAAGAAGTTCTATATTCATGACTGTGGCGTGTAAAATCCTAGTACTACATTTTGTTCAGGCACTGTTATACCTCTAAACATATGAAATCTTCACATAGAGTATAAAATATGTGGATATGTTAACTGTTACGTGTACCTCAGAGGTTGGTCATGGCATAGTTCAAAGATAGAAAACCTGATCCATATTTTTCGAAGTGCAAGACACATTGTTAACAAAGACACAATGTGACTCGAACGATACTAGCATTCAGTGTGCAATACGGCGTTTCGGTCTACCCTGCATCACTAACGATGAACGAATCGCATTGTCCGAAATAGTCTTCGATTAGGCCTAATTATTGATAATTACTGTGGACTAAAAGCGCAGACACAATTTATCCGTACTAAGTACGGGCAGCAAATCCGCTGGTTATACTTTACCATTACTGCACTGCAAACAAAAACCTGTAACGAAAAGGTTTTTTCGACGATAACAACCGTCTTGTGGTGTTGCACCCAGGGTCTGAATAAGCAATTAACGCACTAGCATATAATACACAGTAACGCAGTATTTAGATATGTGCAAAAAATTAATATAATAAAAATGTAAAACCACTGTGGAACTACTACAGATAAACTTTTGTTTTATTGAAAACCCTGCTACAAAAAATAAAAGCCGTTGACGGCGACAGTTTACATTATTGTTGCGGCTTTTCTATGTTATTGTTCTATTTTTTTCCGTAGGTCTACGTATGCGAGCCCATTTAGCAGCTATTAACCTCCAGCGTCAATAAGTATGCTTGCAACTTGATCTTTGTCAGACAGAATGAATTTTTCGCTGTCGGCGACAACAGCTGCTGTAGTTCTTGTCGACAACCAACTGCGTGGAGGGAGGGGAGAGAGCCTGAGAGAAGCTGGCGAAGCAAATCACTGGTCGAGGCGTTTCGTCGCCTCACTGCATCAAAAAACGTGACTGACCAGTCGCGAAAAATGAATTGCTTGGAAACTTGAAATTGTATTGGCTGCTGGCGGAAGTTGTTGGGTCGTGAACCGGCTTGCGTGCAATCTGACATCTGGCGCGGCGTTTCACGCAACCAGCGAATTACACGACACCCCGATGACTGAAGACTTATATAGCCTACGCTTGCTCCTTGCTCCTGTATGTGTGACGTATTTCTCGGTTCGTTTAGCAAGAAATCGATTTCAAGTCGGCGCGACGACAGCGTCGACGACGACGGCGTCGACAACGACGTTTAGGCGGGGTTGTTGCCGTATGGTCGATATTGTAACGCGGTGTCGGCGGAATGTATAAGTAGGCAACAAATATGGAAATAACGCAGCACGACTGCAAACGTGAGAAGTCTGCAGGCTTATTGCATCGCAGGCTCAGAGTTTCCTGTATCGTAACGAAAATATTCCAAGACCTTGTGAATTTGTGACGGGGCAACAACTTCAAAGTTAAAAGCTGAAAAAATAGATGAAAAAATACTCTACTGCGTTGCAAGTTACAGGTTGAGCTATAGAAGAGGTTTGTTTTACAGATTCGTGGCGTGGTGATCGGTCGCTAGGGACGGATCGGTCAAGATACGATCAACAGCACTGACAGTAACCTATAGGCGAGTTGTGCTTGTAGAAGTCATTCCAATGACGTAGGCCTATTAAGCATCTTGGACTACTGAATATCGTATTTCGTAGCGAATTTTCTGCTCTATAACAGTTCAAACGACATCTCAGACATTTCACTTCTTTTTGGCTATCACATGAAGCGCGTTCAAATTTTTTTTACAATTAAACGCGCTGTATTTACTAATTTAATTACATATCGGCATTTCTAAATTGTAGTTGTCACTAATCATTATTATCGTTGTTGTTGTCGTGGTCGTCGTTATTATAGAAAATTGTATTAAATTGTTTGCAATTAGCAGCAGCTGATGCTATCGGCCAGGCTAATAAGACTGTGCAGGATGCGTGTGTCAGAATGTTGCAGGATGTTTGCTAATTATCGTCACGGATGTGTTGTTTTTTTGTTTTCCTCATTCTCCACTGAAGTCAACCTGCATTCTGCAATATATAGCCGGCCATTGTGCATGCAGTCTCGCTGATTTTACTCAGCTGATCATCTTGTCATTTATCTACTGACTGGCTTCATCCATGATAGGTGACATCTACATGTACTGTATGTAAGCTACGCTTCTCCCGTTAATGCATGATTACTGCGTTTAGGTGAGATCGACTGTTTGATGAATGATATTTAATGTTTCATTTGTTTGCCAAAGTTACTGCAAAAAATAAAAGTCATATTTTTGTGAACGAATAAATTGGGTAAGTTACAAATTACGACGTACATGGTACACAGCAGGTATGTAAATAAACGTTAGTACACGTTAGTTTGTTAGACGGCAACAATATATTTTTAATTCTAAATTTCTAATGGATAAACAGATTTCATATTTTGATAAAAGTTTGTAGATAAAAAAATACGCAATAAAATGTTGGTTAAAGTTAGGCCATTAAAAACAGAGCAAAGTTGCCAGATTGGGCCAAAAAGCGTCAAATGGGCGACTTTTGGCATCTAGTGCTGCGCTGAAATTTGGCTTTGGTGCTTTGTTTGCTACATTTTGGACGACTTTTGACGTTACTTTTTCAAAAGGAGTTACACATAAAAGACAAAAATTGGGCTACTTTTCGCCAGTTTTGGGCCAGGCTGCCACATGACTTCCAAAAATATCTGGCAACCCCGAAACAGAGGTGCCAAATGCTTCCAGGTTGTTGACTGCAAATATTTGTGTTTGCTTTGCAGTGATGTGTAATGTGTATTACTTTGTCCATGACACGATACATAATGCATGACGGCAATTAGTAGCTATCTAAGCTTTGTTATAGTAGGCCTACCGGTATACTTACTGCCTATTGCACTTTCTTTGTACCTACAGCAAGTTACTGTAGTAGTGTTTTCACAAAGCAAACTTGAGTTTTTAAACATAGAAACATACAAGATTTAGCAGCGTCGTGCCCATTAGACCTAGGGAGCTCGGGCCATCAAATATTTTCAAAAGACGAAAAAAATATTTTAGTATAAAAAACATTTTGTACACATAACACGTTTTAACATAAGGCATCTACGCCAGTGTATAAAAATGTGCAATTTTAACGTTGATTTTTTTGGACATTTTTCTGGAGGCATTGCCCCCAGACACCCATATTGGACAGGGGCTACAGCGCCAGTAGGCCTACCCAGACCTCAACTCACCTCGACACTGCATATGAAAACTTTTTACTGTAGCTTGCAAAAATGCACGAGAATGTGTTATTTCAGCGTTGATTCTTAAAAAAATTTCTATACTGGAGAGGAGCGCCGTTGCCCTTCCCCGGGCCCCCACGTACCCCATCGGCGCTCCGGCGCTTCACGCCTCCGCGCCTCGCTCGGGACCTTTGGTCCCTCCGTAGTCAGATCGTGACATTTCATTTCTTGTCCCAAAATATTTAAACAGCACGACGACCCTGACAAGATCATTAGGCTTTGCTCAATGCTAAGTACTGTCCGCGGGCCAAAGTATCATGCACAAAATTACCACGTGACCTTGATTTTTAACCTATGATCTTAAAATTTAATGAAGTTAATAGCAGGCGTCATGTTACATGTTCATGCCAGATTTTATCAAACAAAGTCAAGCGGTTAATGAGTTATCGTATTCACAAACTTTTTACATTTTCTCGCAATGTCACACGCTCGACCATTACTTCGTTTCTTCCGTCAATTTGCTCGATGGTATTCCAGACGTTCTTGCAGGCCGCGTGGTGGACACAGTCCAGTCCATAGTCCATACAGTCCATACAGTCTAGACTATGGCATTGCTATTTAGTGGTTTTTGAGAGGTTGTTAGAGTACATGTCTATGCAAAATTTCATCAAGCTAAGTGAAGTTATGTCATTAGTTATTGTGAGCGTAATGGATAAAAACACGCCTAAATACAGTACTGTTGTCGCTATTCCGCAGACAGAAACAAAAGATGGGTATGCCTACAGATCTTAAGTACCAGGTAAACTAACAAACATTGTGTATATGCTTGAAATCAGGAAAAGTAAACTGCGGACAGTAGAAAATGGATCAAATAATACGTCAGTTTGCAAAGAAAACTCCTGTGCACCTTCTAAACCAGTACAAACGAGACATGCATGAAGCTACGCATTTGCTGTTTAATTTAATTTCTAACATGTTCAGTCAGTCCAATCAGCCAGAAAACCGGTCGTCGAAAGACTGCATTGTGACCGGCAGCATGGCAGAGGGCGCCAGTCTCGCAAGATTGTTCAGCCCCGACGACAAAACATCCAGAGAAGTCGAGGTCGACTTCATGTACGCGATGACCGAGTGGCCAGACTAAGAAACTCTGATTTATATCGACGAGAACAAGGCCTTTGTTCACATTCCAGTCAACTCGCAAGTGTTGACGTATGTCAGATCATTTCTCGGTGAGGATGCCGTGAAAAAACTATTCTATCAGAAAGAAAACAGGCTGTATTTAAGCAGTCAGTTTGTGCAGTGTGGGTTAAGAGAGTTTTTCGCACAACAGCCGAATGCTTTAAATTACGGCAGTCGCCCGAGCATCATGAACAAACGATGCGAAGCTGGAAATGCAGCGATATCATTAGAGTCAGAGGATATTATCGACGACAAAAACGTTGATAAAGAAACGCTGCCTTGTGATAGCGAAATCGCTTCTTCTGCAATGGGTTTTGCTTCAAGAGAGGCTCGAATAAATGTCAGTGCAGCTGAAAAGTTTAACCGGATTGTAAAAGAAGTAATAACGTGCTGCGAAAAGTTTGAGATAAAGATCGCAGAAATGTTTCCCCGTCTGGAGACGGTCCAGGACGAATTTATAAAAATGTGTTCCGAAGAAGTCTTGGCGTCAGTGTATGACCAGGCGTCAAAGGCACTAGAGTGGGCAATGATTTGTTTGGACATAACCGACCTTATATTCGATACCAGACAATCAACCTTTTGTCGCGTGTTGAATTTCAGTGCAGGTATAAATGTTTAGCCGCTGATAGAAAACGAACGAAAAATAACGAAACAAAAACTGCAAATTTACGCCAACCGGTTAGCAATATCAGAAGATGACATGGCTGACGTATCAGTTGCGACAGCAGTTTTGCAACTTCTGTCTGACATAGAACGCACGGAAATCACTTCCAAACGTTTCCTTGTGGCATTTCAAATGCTCGCGGAACAGCAGACAGATTTGAAAAAACTGTTCGTGTATTTCGACCAAAATCCGCAATCAAGTCAGATTTCAGAACCTCTTCAGCAGTTGTCTGGAATTATTAAAAAGATATCGTTAGATATTGTTCCATGCTTTAAGCTGATGTTCTGGCCAAGCGTTGCTGCGGAGTGGAAAACAAGAGATCGTTTGTGGCCTCACCAGCCAGTCATTGATGGCATAGTCGGCAAAGGTGCTCACCTAGTCACAAAGGAGTTCTGTCATGATGACATCGACTGGCGGCTTTCGTTTTCCGTCGCTGAAATCGACCTGGCCACTCGCTGGTCTCCAGTCCAACACTTCGTTTACTTCGTCTTCAAGTCGCTCTTCTACAAGTTTATCAAACCTCTCTCTGCCGACGTAGCAGTTCCTCATGTTCCACTGGTCAACAAAAAGTATCTGGCTTCATACACGGCGAAGACAGTGATGATGTGGACCAGTGAAAGTGTTGAACAGTCGTGGTGGACGGAGGACAACGCTGCTGAGTGCCTCACCGTTCTTTTACTCGCTATACAGAGCGCCTTCGAATGTCGCACGCTCGACCATTATTTCGTTTCTTCGGTTAACCTGCTTGATGGCATTCCAGACGTTCTTGCAGGCCGCGTGGTAAACACAGTCCAGTCCATTCTAGCTGACCCAGCTGCTGTTGTCTGTCAACTGGAAAAGCACTTCGAGAACGTTGAGATTTTCTTCAACGCAGTGCCTGCTCAATTCGAATTTCGAAAATATTTCGCGGGGTTACCTCACCTGGTGTCTTTAATTAAAGCAGGTACATACGGTAAGTAGGTACACATACCGTCGAGCGCGCAAGTAGCTCGGCGTCACTCGGGATTGCAATCGTATAGATAATGTCTAAGAAATTAAGATACGAGCGGGTTTTTAATGCTTTTTGGCTATTTTCGGCTGCGACGCCCAACGCGTATTTCAACAGTAAATTGCACCGAAATTCCTGAAAATAAACTAGGACAACTTGCATGTAAAATTTTTAGCATAAAACGTAAATTTTAATTGTGAGTTTTAACTTTCTATGTTTAAAACGTTCTCCGTGCGAAGGCTTTAAATTAGGTACTTGTTCAAAACACATAATAATTTTTAGGGGTTTATTGCATGTTTTATAGGTGATTCCTCAGTTGGTAGCACCAATGTTGTCGTAGGCCAACGTAATTTTTGCTCAGATCACTTGTCATCTTTAGTTTCACGGAGCAACTTTGTCCGGCCTTACTGTTTAATGTACTGTTCTACAGGGTGGTCCAAAAACGGCAGAAAGTTTATGGCACCATAATTTTGCAACCGTACATCACAGAGTCATGCGGTTTTTAGCAGAATGTTTTAAAAGAAATTCTTTACATGATGAAAGTCAGTGTTTAAATACAGCAATTAAATATTCTTTGTTTGTGCCGCTGGCAAGTGAACTATTGAAAAACATTATTACCTTCAATGTACCTTGGTCCATAAAAACATGCCACTCTTATTTTTTAACAGCTCCGTGAAACACTGGACGATTTCAATAATTTTTGGCACGCAACATTAAGAAGAAACTTGATGCAAAAGTCTGTAGTTTTGGCCACCTTACCTTAACGTTGTCGCTACACTACTGTGTGAAATGCATAAGTGGCAGTTTGGCCACTGACAACAATGAATTCCTACCGAGTAGCGTATGCGTTGGCTCAGAAATTATTAACTGAATAGCGACAAACACAATTGGCAATTATTATCACTCAAAAAGTCACACGTGTCACATCACATCATCTTCACTTCAGCATGTGCTCAAAATGTCTGCCTGCAGCACAAACGTAAGCGGTAGACGTTGACACCACTTGCCAACAGCACGTTCAGTAACTGCATGACTCAGAGCGGCCCACTCGCTGTTGATGTATCATTTCAGTTTGTTGACTTACAATTTTAAAATAGAGACAAAGCAACAGATTTTCAATAATTTTGTGGTTTCAGTAATTTTCTGAGCTGACGCATACACTATCCAGTATGAATTCACTGTTGTCAATGGCCAAACTACTACTTCTGCATTTCACAAGGTAGTGTAGCGACAACCTTAGGGCGAGGTGGCCAAAACTACAAACATTAGCGTCAAGTTTTTTTTAATGTCACATGCCAAAAATTATTAAAAGCGGCCAATGTTTCACGGAGCTATTGAAAAAATACAAGTGGCACGTTATTATGGACCGCGGTGTCGAGGGTAATACTGTTTTTGCATAGGCCTAGTTCAATTGCCAGCGGAAATAACAACGAATATTTAACTGCTGTATTCAAATACTGACTTTGATCACGTAAAAAAAATTTTTCGGAACATTTTGCTGAAAACCACATGACTCTGACGTACGGTTGGAAAATTATGGTGTCATTAACTTTGTGCCGTTTTTTGGACCACCCTGTATATTGTAAAGCTGTTCTTGAGCGAATAAATGATGGCGACGACGATGAAGTTGTTGCTGCTGTTACTGTACAATGCTTAGTAAATTCTGTAGTACGTTTGTTTACTTTGTTTTAATATTCAGAATTCATAAAGATATGTTTAGGATATATAATTATTAGGGCATTGTATATGCCTATATGTATAATAGGCTATAAGTTGCGCACATCAATGTTTATTGCATTGTTTGACTGCAATACGAAGTAAGTCTATAGCTGTGAGCTTTCTGTAGGTATAGGCCTATTGTTGTTAAAGTTGGTCTGCGTTTAAAATGGGCACATTTCGTCGCAAATAATTTTCGGACCCCACATTCACATGCATACTTGCGGACTTGGAGTCATTTCGGTAAGTTTATAGTCTTTTTAGGCCTATCTGATGGACCGTATTACCAACCCTACCAAAGTAGAAAGCACTTATTGTTCAAAAATTTGCATGCATATTGGCTTGCTAATTTTATAATGTGTTTTACTGTATTACAATTTTATTTACTGCTTCATGATGGCATGTACACTGTGTCCCAAAAAACATCCCCGACATTTTCAACTGTATCTTGAAAACCAATTAACAAATTTTAATAATTTTTGGCACAAATATTCCTGACACAACTTGCCATCAAATGACCGTTCAGTTTTCCACCTCACCCTATGTATGCTTCTGCACTACCTAGGGAAAGCAGATCAACCGAA